>ERZ1027094.61-NODE-61-length-86496-cov-8.979188_pt1 | contig 86496 bp, 54 predicted proteins | sample MGYA00519410_ERZ1027094 | MGnify/ENA primary metagenome ERZ1027094 (study PRJEB26926, sample SAMN06164647) | human gut metagenome | biome: ENVO:00009003; feature: ENVO:2100002; material: ENVO:00002003 | host: Homo sapiens | place: USA | collected 2012 ...
GTGTTAAGCCTGTCGCTAGCGTTCATCCTGAGCCAGGATCAAACTCTTCGTTGTTCAAATTGTTTTTTTTATATCCTCGCTCCGGAATCCGTTATTGTAGTCCAAAGTCATACTTCTTTGACGGTATCAATCCGGAAAATTAATTTTCCTAATACTTGTACTACTTGTTGAATTATGTAAATCTCTCAAAGAACTCTTTTGTCGCTTTCGTTTTGCGAACGTGGCTGCAAAGATAAGGACTTTTATTTTAAACCTCCAAATTATCTCGGAACTTTTTTTTCTAAAAGCTTGTTTCATCATTTTGTACCGGCGTTCTCTCTCGAATGCGGGTGCAAAAGTAGTGTTATAAAACATAACCTCCAAACTTTTTCGGCATTATTTTTCAAGTTTTTTTCACGAGGGGGATCGCGTACATTAAATAATACGTGATGCTCTTTTTTAACTTACGAGTCACCGCATGTACCGAAAACAGGGCTCTCACGAGTGCTTTTACACGTATAAAAACGATAAACAGGGTCCTAGCGACGAGAGGAAATCACACGGGAAAAACGGCTTTCTGCTCATGGAATCACGAGAAAATCGCTCTGTACACGTGCTTTTGGGCCACGTAAATGTGAGTTTAGGCCGATTATATCGCCCCAAAGACTAAAAAAGGGCTAAGAGAACAGTATTACATAAACAACTGTCTATCTATACTTTAAGACATCAAGAAAATCTTCCCAAAAAATCACAGGGCGCATTAGGGCGCATCTTTACGTGTTCGCAAAAACATTTTACAAAAAAAATATATTACTCCATCTATATATAAGTAAGACGCTAATTTTTTTATAATATAAAAGTTTTACAAACCTCGCAAAGATGCGCCCTTTGCGCCCTGAACCATCCCCTACCAACTTATCCGGGATACAAAAAAAGCCTATGGGACACGGCCGTAAAGTCATTGAGATAACACCTCTATCCCATTGACTTTACCACCGTTTCCCATTGAGATACCAACCCTATCCCATTGAGAAGCTATCGACAACCGGGCACTTAAAGAACAAAAAGTGAATGCACTACCGCTGAAAGAATACGTCCTTGCCCATTCTCCAAATTGATGATTTCAAATCTGCCCTCTTCCAAGTGCTCCATCTCGATTTTCCCGTCATATAATTTAGGCCGCCCTCTTTTACCTGTAGGCTCTTCCGTGATGAGATAACGGAAATAGGCGTCACCTCTAAATCGGCTGATTACATGAAATCCCATTTCGAGTGCGCCATCCACAAAGGTGGATTTGGAGAAGTAGGTATCCGCAACCACATAGTTTGCCAGTCGCTGAAGTGTTTCCTTGCGTGTACACGGCACATGTAGATACCAGTCTATTAATGTGTATGTAACTTGCTCCGGTGTTTTTATCGGCGGTGTTTGAACCGCTTCCGGATGGAAGCAGGCATGAAGGTCCGATAGCGTTGTTCACCAAAGCGACCATAACGACCCGGTTGAAGGAAATTAATCCGCCCGGGGATAATCAAATATAAAAGTAGGACTTCAAGCATAAACTTCTCACGCCATTTGTTTAGCTTTACCGCAGATTTAAGCAGCACACTATTTATTAGCTCTAAATATTGGTCAAGTTCGTTCAGATTCATTTTTTCAGGATGTGGAAACCCTTAATATAATGAATCGGGAGGACTTGACCTACTTTTATTTGTTAATTCAAAACTTAACGAACTATTGTATAGGGAAGATCTCCAGAAATTGGCAGAAGAAGATAATCCCATCGTAATATTAATGGAATAATTTTTGGTAGTACGAGCAAACTGTGTCAACTAAATATTTTTCATCCGTTGTCATATCCGGCTGAGCCAAATAGACATGAACCTATCATACACGATATACCCATCCGGTTGCCTCAATATAAACTCCTTATCTATTAATATCCTTAAGGAAGTATTCACGCTACTCACCGCCTTCAAATCATACTTTTTGATGAAGGCGGCAGCATTGACCTCCCGGACGATCCCTTCCTTGGCGATCGCTTTCAATAGCTGGATTTGATTAAATGTCAACAATTGGAAATAAGTCTGGTAGGTATATTCCTCTTCCCGTAAGATCTCCATCATGAGAGAATCAAGAAGCTCCGGAGAAAGTATTTTTTCCGGTAAAGCGAAGAGACGGTTCAAAAGATATTGCACATACCAAGTATGCCCATCTACCCATGTGTACACCTTATCAAATATTTCTTCCGGAAGCTCCTTCCCTTCCTTCTCGAAGAAAGAATGGGCAAAGGAAAAATACACCTCCTTGCTGATCTTGTCTAAAAATAATTTTTGGGTGGATTGATAGAAGGGGCGCTTGATTGAGAAGAATATATATTCCATCAAGTGCTTTTTACTCCCCGAAAAGATAAAATGAACATTCGGCAAAAATTGAATATAAGAACGCAATAGGCCTTCCACCCCTTTCTCCGGATATTCCATGATTTGCTGGAACTCGTCAATAGCCAGATAACATTCTCTTCCAGATTGCCGCAAGTAGTCGAAAATCTCCTTCAGCGTCTCCTCCTCTTTCGAAGGGACGATATCCAAGGATACAGACGGAATGCCCGATAACTCATCCATTGTTATCACGGGACGGCAACTCTTAAAAAAAGAAAGCAAGGTCTTCAGCGTAGATTGAGAGAGACTATCCAGCTTACCTAAGATCTCCCTTCCCAACAAAGCGACAAACTCACGCAAATTTTGAGTAGAGAAAATATCTAAGTAGAAGCACTTGGCATTCTTCTCCTTTTCTTGTAGCGTATAAAAAACATTCTTGATCAAACCGGTCTTTCCCATACGGCGAGGGCTTACCAACGTGATATTTCTCCCATTATGAAGAGCGGATAAAATCACTTCTGTCTCTTTCTCCCGATCACAAAAATATTCTGGACCTTGATAACCAACTATTAAAAAAGGATTATTCATATTCAGCATCTTATTTGCATTACGCAATTCACGTAACGCAAATTACGTAATAAAAAACCAGAATAACAAGTAAACCGACTACTACTTACATATCCCGACACTCACCGACACTCGCCGATTCCCGTTTTTCAGAGGCTCTATCTTTGTATTGTCATTAGTAATTAACCTTTTAAAATTCAAAATTATGGCAGTGAAATTTAAAGTAGTAAAGCGAAGGTATTGAACGGCGCAGAGAATGAAAGTCCGGATAGCGAAAGCCCGGACGAGATATGAGAAAGATTGGCCTGATCGTGATTCATTGCTCGGCGCCCCATACGGATTATAGCCCGGAGCAACTGGAGAGTGACCACAAGGCACGGGATACCCGCACACAGGCTCAAAAGAACTCGTGTATGAGCTACGAAAAAAATAAGTAAAAAATCCATGCTCCCACTAAGGGTTTTCAAATTTGGTTGCGACTATTAATATAGAAACAACTTAAAATGGAGAATAGCATAGATCATATTATCACAAGGATATTAAGTGGCAACAGCTCCTCGGAAGATTTTCTTTCGCTGAGCGAATGGCTGAACGCAGACGAAAAGAACAAAAAAGAATTTCGGTTGCTAAAGAGTTATTGGGATGCGGAAGTCTCGTTCAGCCATTCCTTAATGCCTAATGTGTCCCTCGATAATTTGAGAAAGAAGATCGAAGATCAAAGCCGGCAAAAGAGATTGAGGCTGATCCGTTTCATCGCTACTCCCATTGCGGCGGCAATCGCCTTTCTTGTTTTGTTTTTCGCTACGACGCACTTAAATATCCGGGAAGCGAAGGTTCAGCAATTCTATACATATATAACCGATAAAAATAAATCTCATTTTACATTGGATGATGGTACGAAGATCATTTTGAACCGGAATAGTCGCTTTACCTACTCTGACGCATACGGTACGGATCAGCGAAAGGTTAATTTGGAAGGAGAAGCCTATTTCGAGGTGGCGAAAAATCCGGAAAGACCTTTCATCGTCGATATGGGAAATGCCTCCATACGGGTATTAGGAACGACCTTTAGTGTAAAAGCCGATAAAGGGAAGGATCAGATCACGGCCGTCCTGCTGGAAGGGTCTATCCGTTTCGAAAGCCCGACACAACAAGTCTTACTCGCTCCCGACCAGCAACTTACATTCATCCGTTCAACGAACAAGATTGATATCCAATCCGTCAACGCAAAAGAAAATCTGGCATGGAAAGACGGCTTGCTAAAGTATAAATCAATAGCGCTTTGTACCTTGCTGAATGAGCTTGAGAAAAAATACGAGATCCCGATCCACATAGAAAACAAGAAACTGATGGACCCGAATGTCACTGTATCCGGAACATTCAGCGAGGATCAATCTTTAAAGGAGATTTTACAAGTAATATCTCGCAGTTTGCCGATCAAATGGTCACAAAGAGATGGAACTTACTATATTCAATAAAATAAAAATATCAACACATCTTAAAAAAACAAGCAATGCCTATGAGATAACACGGATCATATCTTTCAAAAAAACAAAACCGGCTGCAAAAATACAGCCGGCCCCATTAAAAAGAATTAATTCCTGCTTCTGCTACTCCACGACCAAATTTTGTGGCAGACGCATATTATCAACCTTTTATCAGTACAAAAATATGGAAAATGTTTCGTATTATAGGTCTTTTAGGTCCAAAGACTTAAAAAAAATGCTCTCGGTCCTAAAAATGTCCTTTATTTTACTTTTCTTGACACTGTTCCAAGCGGTAGCGACTAATTCCTATTCACAATCTGTAACGATTTCCGTGAAGACGGATCAGGCCCCGCTAACCGATCTATTCGCTATTATAGAAAAACAAAGCGATTTCTTATTCTTCTATGTGGATTCTGACGTAAAGAACGTAAAAGTGAGTGTGAACGCAACCGATAAGTCCATAGAAAATATCTTATCGCAAGCCTTACGCAACACAAGTTTGAAATATTCGATCGAAGGACGAAATATCAATGTATTTAATAAAAACATTGTCGCCCAGCAAACTAAAAAACGTATTACCGGTGTTGTTAAAGACGCGGAAGGAAATGCTATTATCGGCGCTAACGTTGTCGAGAAAGGTACGACCAACGGTACGATTACGGATCTGGACGGTAAATACATGATGGAAGTATCCTCAAATGCGACCCTTGAGTTTTCCTATATCGGTTACATGACACAGTTGCAACCGGTAGGCGGCAAAAACGAGATCAATGTAAACCTGAAAGAGGACACTCAAAAACTGGACGAGGTAGTCGTAGTGGGTTACGGTACGCAGACAAAACGTGAGATTACCGGCTCTATCACCAACGTGACCGCTGAGGATTTCAACCAAGGTCTGACTCGTAACGCAGCGGATTTGTTACAAGGTAAGGTGGCCGGTTTAACGATCAATACGGGTTCCGGCGACGTAACGGGCAACTCGACGATTCAATTAAGAGGTATGTCAACCTTGCAAAACGACCAAGGCCCGTTAATCGTTATCGATAACGTGCCGGGCATGGACATGTCTACGGTTAATCCGCAGGACATCGAATCTATCTCTATCTTGAAAGACGCCTCTTCAGCCGCTATCTATGGTTCCCGTTCAGCGGGAGGTGTTATCCTTATTACTACGAAGAAAGGTTACGCCAGTAAACCGACCATCGCTTATAATGGAGCGTTCGGTGTATCTACCTTGGCTAACAAGCCGAATCTGCTAACAGCGGACCAATGGCGTAGCTATACTTCCTCTACCCCGGGTAAGGACGGTAAGGATTTTGACATGGGGGCGAACACGGATTGGTTCGACGAGATCACGAGAATCGGCTTCCAACAGGATCATGCCGTGTCTTTATCAGGAGGTGGCTCACATCATAACTATAGAGGTTCTCTTTCCTATATGCAGCGCGAAGGTATCGCACGCGATAACTCTATGAACCGTTACAACGCCCGTTTCCAATTCTCCCAACGTGCGCTGGAGGATCGTTTGAAAGTAAGCATCACCGGCGTGGCTACCGTTACGGATAACGCACCGACAAATACGACAAACTTCTTGCTTGCCTATAATATGATTCCCGTACGTCCGGTTAAGCTAGAAGATGGATCTTGGTTCGACACACGTGAATACGACCAAGGAAACCCTGTACGTAACCAGGAAGAGAATACTCATAAGAACCGTATTAATAATTTCTATGGAACCGCTGATATTGGCTATACGATTATTGATGGCCTGGAAGCAAAAGTACTTTTAGCGAAAAGCCGGAATACGGAAGACGAAAGCTTATATAACAGCATTGAGTCTCAAGCTGGCTACAACGATGGCGGTAAGGCCGAACGTTGGTCAAGATTACGTGATAAAGACTTGATGGAATGGACCGCCAATTACTCGGCAGAGTTCAATAAGCATAAGATCAATGCCTTGATCGGTTACTCTTGGGAAGAAGAGAATTACGAGGAGACTCACGTACAGACCCGTGGTTTCGTCACTGATTTATTAGGCGCTAACAATTTGGCCGCGGGACAAAACCTGAACCCCGGAGACGCGGAGTCTGAGAAATGGCAAAGTCGCCTGATCTCTTTATACGCAAGAGCCAATTACAGCTTCAATGAGAAATATATGTTGACAGCTACCGTACGCCGGGATGGTTCTTCTAAATTTGGAAAGAATAACAAATGGGGTACATTTCCTTCTGTTTCCGTGGGTTGGAATATCACCCAAGAATCATTTATGCAAAAAGTAAACTGGCTTAACGACTTAAAGTTAAGTGTCGGTTATGGTATCACTGGTAATCAAACAGGATTGGACCCCTACAAAACCCTCGAGCTTTACGGCACAGATGGTGTATATTATGATACCGGTTCTTGGTTGCCTTCTTACAAAATCAGCCAAAATGCCAATCCGGACCTAAAATGGGAACAGACAGCGATGTTGAACGTTGGACTTGATTTCTCCGTATTGGATAGCCGCCTAGGGGGACGTATCGAATGGTATAACAAAAAGACCTCTGACATGCTTTATACCTATCCGGTCCCAACTCCTCCTTATTTATATAACGAGATCATGGCAAACGTAGGTGATATGCGCAATACGGGTATCGAGTTGAGCTTGAACGCAGACGCTATCCGCACGAAGGATTTCGACTGGAACATTTCCTTGAACTTAGCTCACAATGACAACAAGGTAACTCGCTTATCAAATGATGTATTCACGATGGATAAGATCTTATTAGGCGACGTATTCATCCGGGGTGGAAGCTCCAGCGGTACGCACGTATTGGAAGAAGGACGTCCTATCGGACAATTCTACGGTTTGGTTTGTAACGGTATTGACGAGAACGGCAGATATATCTTGGTAGATAAAGACGGCGACGGCGAGATTTCCGATCCGGCGGATTACGACTACATCGGTTCCGCACAGCCAAAATTGACTTACGGTATCACCAACTCTTTCCGTTACAAGAATTTTGACTTATCATTCTTCTTACGTGGAACGATAGGCAATGATATATTGAACGCGACCCGCATGGCATACGCTCAATCCGGATTCCTGCCGGGAACGAATGCGCTGGACGATCCATTGACCTATACGTTAAGCGAAACTCCTAGATTCTCCAACTATTATTTAGAGAAAGGATCTTTTATGCGTCTCGACAACTTGACTTTAGGTTATAAGATCAAAGCATTGAACGGTATCCGTGTTTATTTCACGGCACAAAACCTATTCGTCATCACGAAATATAAAGGTCTTGATCCCGAAGTTCCTATGGATTCAGGAGACGGTTTAACCCCGGGTGTAGAACCTCGTGAATTTTATCCGAAGGCACGCACATTCTCTGTTGGCTTGAACTTGAATTTCTAATACATAAACAGTAACGATCATGAAAAGATTATTCAAAAATATAATATGTGCCGTACTCGCTCCGGTCGCGCTTGTCTCTTGCATGGATTTGGACGAGAACGTATACGACAAACTTCCTACCGACGAATTCGGTACAACGGAAAAGCAGATCAACGCAATTATGGCACCGGCATATCAATCCTTGAAAAATATGCTGGCCTACGACGGTCCTTGGGGAGCGGCTGATATGACAGCCGATATCTTGATTGCACCGACACGTGTAGGTGGTGACTGGTGGGACGGTGGACAATATATGGAACAATGTATGCATAGCTGGAAACCGAACTCTTACTCTGTAGAAAATTGCTGGGATTATTGTACAGGAGGCCTAACTACGGTTAACTCCGTATATAATATTATAGAGAAAAGCGAAGCCATGAGCGATGAGCTTAAGCTTCAATACTTGTCCGAGTTAAGAGGATTACGCGCTTTCTGGTATTATGTAATCGTAGATATCTTCGGTAACGCTCCACTAGTGACAGATTTTGAGGATACCTCCTTGCCCTCCATCACAAGCCGTGCGGACATTTATAAATATGTGGTTAAGGAATTAACCGAGATCATCCCGAACCTGCGCTCCGATGTATCAGATGCCAGCTACGGTAAGTTTACGCAAGGTGCTGCCCGCATGGTATTGGCGAAGATGTACCTCAACGCCGAGGAATGGATTGGTGAACCGAACTGGAAAGGCGTTGTAGAGCAGTGCGACGAGATCATGAAACTCGAATATATCATCGAACCGAATTGGAAAACTAATTTCGAGGTTCATAACGAGGTGTCACGAGAGATCATTCTCCCGATTTGCTACAAGGCATCCGATAGTTGGGGTAACTCTATCCATCTTTGGACATTACATTATCTGGACCCCGATGTATTAGGCTTTACCGGTGGAATGTGGAACGGTATTAACGCTCAACCGGATTTTGTCCGTACATTTGATACGGAAGATCCTCGTTACGAAGGTTCGTTCTTGATCGGCCCGATGATCGACCCTAACACAGGAGAAGTCTTGAAAACGACCCTAGGACATGACTTGATCCATACGATCGACTTAAATGTAGTAGCGGGAACAGAGAAAACCGATGCGGACGGTAACTTAACCCCGTGGGGCGAGGTTCATCAAGAAGACGGCGCACGTATCAATAAGTGGGTATACGAGAAAGGCATGCAAAACACCAATATGGAGAACGATATCGCCATCTTCCGTCTGGCGGATGTATACCTGATGAAAGCGGAAGCCTTGGTTCGCATGGGCGGGGATCTCGGAGAAGCTACCCGTCTGGTAAACGCTATCCGGGAAAGGGCTTACGGCAATTCCGACCATAATTACACGAGCGTGACATTGGACGATATCTATAACGAGCGTGGTTATGAGTTGGCATTCGAATTTGTCCGCCGCCAAGATATGATCCGCTTCGGGACTTATCTGAAACCGAGATATATGAAGCCGAAACAGACTCCGGAATATCGTAAGATCTTCCCGATCCCGTTCAAGGCTTGGCAGAAGAACAATAATTTGGTTCAGAACCCGGGATATCCGGCATTCTAATCATATCAATCTGTTTTTAATCTCAATTCTTTAGACCCCAATTCAATTATTAATCATAATATGAACAAATTTATGAAAGAGGTAAATAAACAATCCAGTCCGACTGGAATCTCTAGAAGGGAATTCCTTGGGATGGCAGCCACAGGCGCTGCCGCCCTTACGATCCTGCCCAGTTTTACCGTAGCGGGATTAGGACATGTAGCTCCCAGCGATAAGCTTTATATCGCGAAAATAGGCTGTGGCGGTATGGGAGCCGCCGATTTGGGTAGCTTGATGAATACGCCGCACAAAAACGCGGCGATCACCTGTCTGTGCGACGTGGATGACCGTCAATCTGTCGACGCTCGCAAGACCTACCCGAAGGCGAAGTATTTTAACGACTTCCGCGAGATGTACGAGAAGGAAGGCAAGAACTTCGATGCCGTATGTATCTCCACCCCGGATCATAACCATGCGATCCAAGCTTTCGGCGCTATGCGGATGGGTAAGCACGTATATCTGCAAAAACCGATCGCACACGATATTTACGAGGCACGTATCCTTACCGAGGCCGCCAAGAAATATAAGGTCGTGACCCAGATGGGCGACCAAGGTAACTCTTGCGACGGTATGCGTACCCTTCGTGAATGGCTCGAGGCAGATCTGTTGGGTGACATCCAGAAAGTATATTGCTGGACCAACCGACCCGTATGGCCGCAAGGTATTCCTTGGCCGAGCCAGAAGCCTGAGGTTCCCAAGGGATTAAATTGGGACTTATGGGTAGGTACCGCCGAGTATGTGGATTATATCGATAATCTTGTTCCGTTCAATTGGCGCGGTTGGTGGCGTTTCGGCACAGGCGCTCTTGGAGATATGGGTTGCCATATCATCGGACCTCCATTCAAACTGCTTCAATTAGGTTATCCGACTGAGGTTTCTTGCAGTACGACCAATGTCTACTCCGGTATCTTCGAGGAGGCTTATTATCCTGAGAGTTGCCCGGTAGCCAGCTCGATCCGTTATAAATTCAAGAAGAAAGACGGAAGCGACCTGAATCTCTATTGGATGGATGGTGGTATCATGCCGGAGCGTTTCGAGGAGATCGATCCGGACGCAGATATGACCTGTACGATGGGAGACTTAGATCCGATGGACGTAGAAGGCGCAACCGTATTCGTAGGAACCAAAGGTATGGCTTCTTGCGGCTGGGGTGGTTCCGATCCAAGATTCTGGCCGAAGGGGGTAAAGGCGAACAAGAAACCTTTATTCGACAAAGACGTGAACATTCCTCATAAATATAAACGTATCGAAGGGGGTACGAATGGCCACTATTGGGCATGGATCGACTCTTGTATCGCAGGGTACGACAAGGCGGACGTAGAATCTCCATTCGAAGGGTACGCCGGTCCGTTGACGGAGACCGTATTGATGGGTAACTTGATCTTACGGAGCCATAATATCCGGGAACAAGTGAAACATAACGACTCGATCTACGGAGAACGTGAAGGCTTCATCTATCCGGGAAGAAACAAGACTTTCCTATGGGATGGAGCGAATATGCGTATCACCAATTTCGAGCAAGCGAACCAATTCATCAAGCGGAAATACCGCGATGGATGGGAAGACCTGAAGTTATAAATGCTAACAGGAATCTAACGGTAACCTAACAGGAACCTAACAAATTCCTAATAATTATCTAACAAGTTTCTAACAAACAACAAACATTCATAATAGCGATGAAAAAGATTTATAGCAGTATTATGGCCGTAGCCTTATTTGCGTCGGCCTTGTCATGTACCTCCGGCGGTAATACCAACGATGCCGGAACGCAAACGGCCCAAACCCAAGCCCTCGATAGCGACGGTATCCCTACGGGAGGCGAGTGGATCACCATGTTCGACGGCAAGACCTTGAACGGATGGCGCGGCTATTGCCGTCAGGATGTACCCCAAGGTTGGGTGGTTGAAGACGGATCAATCACCTATAAAGGTAGCGACAATAAGGCAGACACGGGCTTCGGCGACTTGATCTACGACAAGAAGTTCAAAAATTTCGTTTTCGAGATCGAATGGAAGATCGACAAGGCCGGTAATAGCGGTATCTTCTATACAGCGCAAGAAATTGAGGGTACACCTATTTATTACTCCAGCCCAGAATATCAGTTACTCGACAACGAGAATATGCCGGACGCATGGGAAGGTTGCGACGGTAACCGTCAGGCCGGTGCCGTATATGACATGATTATGCCGGATCCACAACCCGTAAAACCGTACGGAAACTGGAACAAGACGAGAATCGTTGTCTATAACCAACGCGTGATCCATTACATGAACGACGTGAAAGTGCTGGAATTCCAGTTCGGTACACCGGTATGGCGTGCGTTAGTGGATCATAGTAAGTTCAGCAAGTTCAGCACGAGTCCGGAGAAATGCCCGGAAGCTTACGACTTGATGCTACAATGCGGAAAACAACCGGGTTACATCGGTATGCAAGACCACGGTTATGGTGTTTGCTTCCGCAATATCCGAATCAAAGAGCTCTAAAATCGTATGAGAATAGAGATTTGTCAATCTTATGAGGCATTAAGCCTTAAGGCAAAAGAGATTGTTACCTCAAAGTTAGGGCAGCACAAAGCACTTACGCTTTGTGCCGCCACTGGGGGCTCTCCTACCCGGATGTATGAGTTGCTGGTAGAGGAAGCCGGTCGCCAACCGGAATTATTCTCCCAATTCACGGTACTAAAGCTTGATGAATGGGGAGGAATCCCGATGAACCACCCGGGTACGTGCGAGTCGTATCTACGGAACTATTTCGTAGGTCCGCTTCAAATCCCGGAAGACCGGTATATAGCGTTCCAAAGCGATCCGGAGAACCCTGAGGCGGAATGTGAGCGGATCCAACAGATACTGGATCAAAAAGGCCCTATCGACATTTGTATATTAGGAATCGGGATGAACGGCCATATCGCCTTGAACGAGCCGGCTCCTTCCTTACATACGAATTGCCATGTGGCTCATCTGTCCCAGAAATCATTGCAACATCCCATGATCGCTGGGGATACGGAGAAACCGGGATACGGACTGACATTGGGCATGGCGAATATCTTTCAGTCACGCCTGATTATCCTTCTTATCAACGGGATAAAGAAAAGGGAGATTACTCAAGCTTTCCTTGAACAGAAGATCTCGACGGAGTTGCCGGCCTCCTTATTGTGGCTGCACCCGAACGTGATTTGCCTGATCGACGAGGAAGCGGCGCATAGTTCTAATTAAGCTTTTACAATTATCATGAAATACGCTATCGCATTAGACATTGGAGGAACAAGCATAAAATATACTCTTGTGAACCAGAATGGCGACATTCTTTACGAATCGTCGGAAACCACACAATCAAAAGAGAATCCACGCCCATTATCCGATACCATAAAAAGTATCGTACGGAAAATGACAGACTACGCCCGTTCCCGGGATTGGGGGATTTACGGAATTGGCATAGGTGTACCTTCCGTAGTAGATAAGGGGGTGGTTCTCTTTGCCAATAATCTTCCTGAACTGGATAACCAACAATTGGATCTTGCGTTAGCGGAATTTAATCTACCGGTATTCATCGACAACGACGCAAACCTTATGGGGTTGGGCGAGGTGATATATGGGGCGGCTAAAGGTCTCTCCGATATCGTTTTCTTGACGGTGGGTACCGGCATAGGGGGCGCCTTGTTCTTGAACGGCCGGCTTTATGGCGGCTACCGGAACCGGGGCACCGAACTTGGGCACTTAATTATTCATGGTCTGAATGGGAATCAATGTACTTGCGGAGCGTCCGGTTGCCTAGAGGCACACGCTTCCGTAAGTGCGTTGATCGCCTTATATCGGCAACTATTGGAAAAGAACGGACGGGAGATACCTTCCCGTATCGATGGAAAATATATAGTAGAGCGCTATAAAGCTCAAGAGAAAGAGGCCGTACTCGCTATGGAGGATCATTTCCGGAATCTGTCCCTAGGCGTAGCGAGCCTTATCAACATTTTCGCTCCGCAAAAGGTGATTATCGGCGGAGGCATTTCGGAATCCGGAGATTTCTACATTGACAATATACGGGAGCAGGTCGGGAAATACGTGATGAAGGAAACCTCGTACTTCACGACTATCGAGCTTGCCCGATTAGGAAATAAGGCCGGATGCCTCGGGGCGGCGGCATTGGTGTTTAATCATTGAATCTATCTATCATGAATAAGAATAATTGGATCGTACTCCTCATCTTGTGTATTTGGTTTGTCATCTCTTTTGTTACCAATATATTAGGCCCTATGCTACCGATGATTATCGATAGTTTTGGGCTGAGCCTGACATTGGCCGCATTCTTGCCGTTCTCGTTTTTCTTGGCATATGGCATCATGTCCATCCCGGCAGGAATGATCATCGAGCGTTTCGGGGGAAAGATTTCCTTATTGGTCGCTTTTAGTCTGGCGTTTTTGGGTGCGGGGCTTTTCGTCATGTTCCCGACCTACCCTATCGTATTAACTTCCCTTTTCGCTATCGGTCTGGGCATGGCGATGCTACAGGTAATTATATTGCCTTTGATGCGTGAAGCGGGTGGAGAGAAAAAATATGCTTTCAATCAAGTATTGGCTCAAATCGTATTCGGAGCCGCCTCTTTCATGAGCCCGTTCGTCTTGGCCGGACTTATGCGAAAATTAACCGGTGAGGATTCGGCGAACGACTTCTTCATCCGTTTCCTCAAAGGGATAACGCCGGAGAGCTTACCTTGGAGCTCGCTCTATTTTATCTTTACGATTGTTTTTGTCATCATGTTAGTGGTTATCTCTTATGTCAAATTCCCGAAAGTAGAATTAAAGGAAGATGAGAAGGCGGGAACGGTACAGAATTATAAGGAATTGCTCAGGCAAAAACAAGTTATATTCTATTTCTTAGGGATTATCGCTTATGTGGGAACCGAGCAAGGATTGGCGAATTGGATGAGCCTTTTCTTGAATATGTATCATGGGGTCAGCCCGGAAGGAGCCGGGGCTACTACGGTCGCTTGGTTCTGGGGATTGATGTCCATCGGCTGCTTGTTGGGATTGGTGATCGTTAAGTTAATCGACTCAAAGCTGATGTTACGTATCTTCTCGATGATAGCGATCCTTAATTTAGCGATAGCGCTCTTCGGTCCTACGCAAGTAGCGATTATCGCTTTCGCTTGTTGCGGCTTCTCGATCTCGATCATGTTTTCGGTGATATTCGCCTTAGCCCTTAACTCCGTGGATAAGCATCATGGGGCATTTTCCGGTATCTTGTGTACGGGTATTTTCGGTGGGGCATTGATTCCGTTCATCATTGGTGGACTTGGAGATCTGATCGGGCTACGCTATTCCATGTTTTTCCTATTTATCACGCTGGGCTATATCTTGAGTATTTCCTATTGGGCAAAACCATTGGTCAAGAATGAAACCGTCAGCCTTAAGGAATTATTGAAACAGGTAAATAACAGTTCCAAATAGATCTAATAAAAGAACAATACTTATTATCCCATTTGTTCACAGACGATTAGATTTTTAAAATTAATCAGCTACGGAATTAAGGAGTAATATGTTATCGATAAGTCACGGTAACATATTATTCATTATGCAAATAACAGTTTAACAATAAAACTCTAATTAAACATGAAAGAAACGGAATTTCTTAAGTACCGTGACGCTCTATCATGGAGAACTAGACTTGCAACCATACTTCTGATGGGTTCACTTGGCATAGGCAGTGCCTTTGCAGAGAGTAACGTTGGAGCAGCTTTGCCAGTAGATGTGCATACTCTAGCGGGTACACCTTCAGTTCTGCAGTCAGTAAAGAAGATTTCGGGTGTGATTACCGATCAAAACGGTGAGCCAATTATTGGTGTAAATGTTGTGGTAAAAGGCACAACAAACGGTACCATCACAGGACTAGACGGTGACTTCGTATTGGAGGTACCAGAGAAATCAACATTGGTCGTATCTTATATTGGATACGTCCAGAAAGAGATTGCGATTAACAGCAACAGTACTTACAACATTAAGTTGATGGAAGACACACAAAAACTTGATGAGGTCGTTGTCACGGCATTGGGTATCAAACGCGAGGAGAAAGCCCTTGGTTACTCCGTTCAGAAGGTCGGAGGCGAAGAACTTACAGCAGTAAAGACAACAGATGTTGCATCCAGCCTTACTGGTAAGGTCGCAGGTTTGCAGGTCAATAATAGTTCCGAGTTGTCAGAGGCACCAGAGCTTAAGTTGAGAGGTGAAAACCCATTGTTGGTGATTGATGGTGTCGCTTACGGTAACATGTCATTAAGCGATATAAGTGCGGATGACATTGAGAGCATCGACGTCTTAAAAGGTGCGACAGCATCTGCCTTGTATGGTGTTCGTGGACGTGCGGGCGCCATCATGGTAACAACAAAGAAGAGCGGCAAGCCGGGGTCATTGACAGTAAATGTATCAAACAGTACCATGTTTAGCGCAGGCTTCTTACGTATGCCGGAAGCGCAGGCCTCATACAGTACAGGTAACTATGGCCGTATGGAGTACAGCAGTGGTTATGTTTGGGGTGATTACATGGATGGTCATGAGGTAGAACAGTGGGATCCAATCTCAATGGAATATAAGGTTATGCCACTTATTTCAAAAGGTAAGGATAACATCAAGAACTTTATCCGTCCAACATTGGTAACTAATACCAACATCAATATCTCTCAATCAGGCGAGTTAGGTGGTTTCCGTGTATCAGCAACTCAGGTACATCAGAATGGTCAATATCCAAACTCTTCGCTTGATAAGTATATCATCAACGCAGGTGGTAACATCACTTACAACAAGTTTAAGCTAGACGCTAGTATGTCTTATAAGAAAGACTATGCTCCTAACATGCCAAAGGCAGACTATGGTGGTGGTAACATTTTCTATAATATGCTTATCTGGGGTGGTACAGAGTATGATATCCGTGACTTCAAGAACTATTGGAAGGTAAAAGACCAACAACAGAACTGGGGCTTCAGTGCATGGTATGATAATCCTTGGTATATCATGAACGAATGTATTGATGAGCGTGATAACAACAAATTTACAGCCAGCGCTAATCTAAACTATGAGATCATGAAAAACCTTAACGTCACGTTGCGTTCTGGTTTCGACAACTATAGCCAAGATAATAACAGGCGTCGCCCTGTCGGTGATAGTAGTTACAAGCGTGGTTACTATTATCATAGCAACAAACAAGGTTCCAGTTTCAACAACGACTTGATTGTTAATGGAGATTGGACTTGGAAGGACTTTGGTATCGATGCGATCGCAGGTCTTTCTTCCTATTGGTATAAAGACACATTTATGAGTGGTGAGACACGCGGTGGCTTGTCAGTACCCGGTTTCTACTCATTAAATGCTTCCGTTGAGCGTCCAGGTGTTGACAAGTGGATTAAAGAGAAAGCATTGTATAGTGTATACGGAAAAATTGGTCTTTCTTGGAAGAACGGAGTATATGTTGATGTAACAGGACGTAACGACTGGTCATCTACACTTCCTTCTGATTCAAGATCCTATTTCTATCCATCTGTTTCAACCAGTATAATCCCCACTTCTTTCTATAATCCTTTTGAGTCATTCCTTGACTTTTGGAAGCTTCGCGGATCATGGACAGTCGCAAAGAAGGATCTTGACGTTTACGAGATTAATAACATCTTTGATGTAAAGACTGACGTTTGGAATGGATTGTCAACAGCATCATATCCAACCAAGCTTCGTGACCCTAATGTTAAGCCGGAGACTGAGACTTCTTGGGAGTTTGGTACTGATTTCCGTTTCTTCAATAACAGATTGAGCATTGACTACACATACTTCACTCGCTTGCGTTCAGATCGCTTGATTGAGGCTAAAATCTCAGAGGCTTCAGGGGCTAAGCTTATCATCACCAATACAGGAGAGGAGCTTAAGCAAAAAGGTATGGAGTGGACAATCTCCGGTAAGCCTATCGTAAATAAAAACTTCGAGTGGAACAGCTCATTCAATATCTCTTATTGGCACTGGTATTACAATAAACTAGATCCTACTTATAGCTCTAAAGACCCACGTATTGGTGTAGGTGAGCGTTACGATAAGTACTTCTTTACAGACTGGGAACGTGACAATGAGGGCAATATCGTTCACCAAGCTGGTTTGCCAGTGAAGAATAAGCATGAGTCCGTACTAGGTTATAAAGACCCTAAGTGCCTCCTTGGATGGGTAAATAATTTTAAGTATAAGAACTTCGATTTATCTATCTCTTTGGACGGACGTATCGGTGGACATATGTTCTCTTGGACAGAACAAGCAATGTGGCACTCTGGCGCGCACCCTGACAGCGATAACCAGTGGCGTTATGACGAGGTAGTGAATGGTAAGCAGAACTACGTTGGTACGGGTGTCAAGGTTGTTAGCGGTTCGGTTACTTATGATCCGTTCGGCAAGGTACTAGAAGATACTCGTACGTTTGCTCCTAATGATGTTCCAACATCCTATCAGAGCTACACCCAGGCATACAACGAGAACCCATGGGACCACAACGCAAAGCAGAACATCCTTGACGGTTCATTCATCAAGTTAAGAGAGGTGGCATTGAATTATACATTACCTTCAAATGTAGCTCAGAAGATATTGATGAAGAATGTCAAAGTGGGAGTTGTCGCGAACAACTTGCTTATGTGGACTAAGGACTTCAAGTACTCCGACCCTGACCGTAACAAGGAAAACTTGAACACCCCAACTCCAAGATACATTGGCTTTAATGTGAATTTAACTCTGTAATAAGGAAAGAACGATTATGAGAAAGATATTATCAGCAATTATGATGTCTGCCATGTTGGTCTCATGCGGTGACTTCGAGGAGGTCAATACAAACCCGGATGCGGCAACAACAGTTGTACCCGATTTCTTGGCGACTAATCTTATATTAAATACTACCAAGCCAGAGGACAATAAGTACTTCTTCCGTCCATCTTGGATTATGAAGACTTCCTCTTGTACCGAGCATATCGAGTGGTATTTGTACAACAAGTTTGAGCGCGGAAGCTTTAGCCAGTACGCTTATCTGACAGACGCAGGCAAGATGGTCGCTCTAGCTGAAGCTAACGAGGATATGTCTGAAGGACAAAAGAACGGTTATCGGGCTCTTGAGAAGTTCATCCGTTCATACGCTTTGTATGATATGACAATGACTATGGGAGACATTCCATGTTCAGAGGCCGGAAAGGGAGAAAGCGAGGGTATCCTTTCACCTAAGTATAACACTCAGGAAGAGGTATTCGTAGAGATACTTAACGAGCTTCGTGAGGCTTCTTCACTATTTGGAAACGCGGAGGCATTCAAGGGTGATCCGGTTTATAACGGTGACCCGGAGTTATGGAAACGCAACGTTAACAGCTTCACGCTTCGCGTGTTGAATTCTCTGAGCAAGAAGGCTACCGTTGGAAGTATCAATGTTCGCAACCTGTTTGAGCAGGTAGCCGCTGAGCCATTGATGCGCAATGAGGGCGAATCTTATCAACGTGTGTACGACGCGGCGAAGAGCGCGCAGTGGTATCCGTTCTACTACGAGATACAGAACTTCTGGACATATCCTGTTATGTCATCGTTCTTGGTTGATATGTTGAAGGACTTGAACGACCGCCGTTTGTTTTACTACTGTGAGCCGGCTCCTTCCAAGTCTGCCTTGGCTCCTGATTCTTATGAGGCTTACAGCGGTGTTAACCCGCTATTAGACTTCGGAGCGGTACAGGCTGAGTTCACCGAGGGCTTGCACTCATTGCTCAACGCTCGCTATCACCGTGTGCCACAAGGCGAACCGGTTAAGTTTATAGCTTACTCCGAGATTCAGTTCATCCTTGCGGAAGCAGCCCTTCGCGGCTGGAAGACTCCTGCCTCAGCGAAGGAACACTATGAAAATGGCGTAAGAGCCACCATGAAGTTTACGGCAGAGAACACGCCGGAGGCTTACAATCATGGCGTAGTAATCGATGACGCTTACATCAACGACTATCTGGCAGGTAAGGCAAAGTTCAATCCAGCTAACGGATTGGAGCAAATCATGAATCAGAAGATGCTTGGCTCTTTCGCTCAACTTGGCTATACCAACTACTTCGACTACCGCCGTACAGGTTTCCCACGTATTCCTATCGATCCGGAGACTAACATGAACGAGGTCAAGACCCAGTTGCCACTTCGTTGGATGTATCCTGACGATGAATACTCCCGTAATCGTGAGAATATCGAAGAGGCATTGGCTAGACAATTCGGTGGAGCTGATACCCCTAATGAGGTAATGTGGTTATTGAAGTGAACAAGGCATGAAAAGACATCTATTATATTTGCTGATGGCGGCGGTCCTTATGACCGCCTGCCAATCAGGTAAAGAGCTAAAAGTCTTACAGTTCAATATCTGGAACGAGGCAACACCTGTCGAGAATGGCTTTCAGGGTATCGTTGATAACATACTTGCGGTCAATCCAGACCTTGTTACTTTCAGTGAAGTACGCAACTACAATGATGTATGCTTCATAAAGTACCTTTGCGAGGAACTGGAGAAACATGGAGCTAAGTACTATGGTAACGAGAGCGTAAGCACAGGTATCATTTCCAAGTACCAGATTCAATCGCAAGAGGTGGTCTTCCCGATAAAGAACGACCACGGCTCTGTTATAAAAGCTAACATAAACATAGACGGTAAGAAGATCGCTCTATACTCAGCGCATCTCGACTACACCGAATATTCATGTTACTTACCGCGTGGTTATAACGGTAGCACTTGGGAAGAAATGGAACAACCTGTGACGGACATTGATTCGATCCTTAAACAAGGCAGAGCTTCGCAAAGGGATGAGGAAGTACAAACCATAATCAACGACGCGAAGAAAGAGCGTGACAACGGTTGCCTTGTAATTATCGGAGGCGACTTTAACGAGCCTTCACATCTTGACTGGCAAGTAGACACGAAGAATATGCGCGACCATCGCGGCACGGTAGTTAATTGGGATTGCTCGCTGATGCTTCAAGAGGCAGGCTATAAAGACGCCTTTCGCGAGGTCTATCCTAATCCTGTGACTCATCCGGGCTTTACCTATCCAGCAAATAACCCACACGTGGAGGTAAGCAAACTGGCTTGGGCACCAAAGGCGGATGACAGAGATAGAATAGACTTCATTTACTATTCACCTGACGAGTCAATCTCTCTCAAAGGAGCGACAATAGTGGGGCCGGAAGGCTCCGTGGTCTATGGCAAACGCACAGAGAAGGATCCCGACAGCCAAGACACCTTTATCGCTCCTGTAGGTACATGGCCAACAGACCATAAGGCTTTGCTAGTGACTTTCCATTTGAGTACAAAATAAATATGTATATTTGGGCTATTAAAATTATCATCCATGAAAAAAGAATCAATCTACCTCATTCTGGCATTTTTTATACTTTGCGCTCACTCTTTATACGCGAATAAAAGCGTACGGTTGGCTTCTCCAAACGGAAAGATCAAGTTCTCCTTGATTTTGGATAAGAATAGCCCGGTATACAGCGTAGCGTTTAATAAACAAACCCTGATCCAAGACTCTCCGCTAACGTTGACTTTCGATAATGGGGCGTTCGGGGAAAATGTAAAGATCAACAAACCCGTGTTCAGCACGAAGGAAGAGACCTACGAATTAATCGTCGGTAAGGCGAAACAAATACATAGCCTCTCGAAAGAGGTAATCATCCCGCTAGAGGAAACCGTTCAGCCTTTCCGCAAGATTAATCTGGTCGTAAGGGCTTTCGATGACGGTATCGCCTTCCGCTATGAATTTCCGAAGCAAAAAGGATGGGATTCGTATATCATGTATGACGAGGGAACCACCTTCAACCTACAAGGGAATCCAAACGTAACCACTTTATTCCTCCCCAACTACCAAAGTTCCCACGAAGGTAAATATACGGTCACGGATTATGCCGACATGGATAATAAACGATTGATGGATATGCCCGCCCTGTTCTCTTTCCCGAACCATGTTTATATGGCGATTACCGAGGCGGCGGTTCGTGATTACGCCGGTATGTACCTATGGAAAGAAAACGGGGCTCTTCTCGGGAAACTATCACCTAAACTGGGACAAGAACATATCAAGGTAGAGGCATCCCTACCCCATCAATCTCCTTGGCGGGTCTTGATGATCAGCGATCAAATCGGTTCCTTGATAGCGTCCAATATCCTTACGAATCTCAATGAGCCTTGTAAGATAAAGGATACGTCTTGGATTAAGCCGGGTAAGACTACTTTTACGTGGTGGAACGGAAATGTCGTTCCGGATACGACTTTCCTTGGCGGAAACAATTTCCCCACGAATAAATATTACATTGATTTCGTAGCCCGTAACGGATTGGATTATCACTCGATCTACGGGAACGCCGAGCAAGCTTGGTATGACGAGGATGGAGCCGGATTCGGTTCTCCGGGCCCGAAAGCGGACATCTTGAAAGTCGTTCCGAGCCTCAATATGCAGGAGATTTGCGATTACGCCAAGAGCCAAGGCGTACGTATCCATTTATGGACCAACTGGAAACCTCTGTACGCGAAGATAGACGAGGCTTTCGCCCAATTCGAGAAATGGGGAATCGCCGGCATGATGATCGATTTCATGGATCGAGACGATCAAGAGATGATCCGCATCCAAGAAGAGTTCTTGGCGAAGGCGGCCAAGCATCATCTATTCGTGCAATTCCACGGAGCTTGCAAGCCGTCTGGATTGAACCGTACCTATCCCAATGAGTTCACCCGCGAGGGTACGCTTAATTATGAGCATTGTAAATGGGACAAGGATACCGATGCGGATCATGACATCCATATGCCTTTTACCCGTTTATTAGCGGGAGCGACAGATTATCATTTAGGTGGTTTCCGCTCTTTGCCAAGGGATAAGTTCAAGAACCAAGAACGTAACCCTTATGTAATGAGTACCCGTTGCCATATGTTAGCGATGTACGTGGTATTAGAGAGCTATCTCGGCATGATTTGCGATACGCCGGAGGCTTACGAGGGACAACCGGGATTCGAGTTCCTAAAAGCCGTGCCTACGACTTGGGACCAAACAGTCGTTCCGAACGCTTCCGTCAATGAATACGTAACGATCGCCCGCAAAAAGGGAGAGGATTGGTTTGTCGGTACGATCAATAACAGCCAAGCACGCAGTATCGATGTAGACCTCAAGTTCTTGGATAAGGACAAGAAATATAAGATAACGATCTATAAAGATGCTGAAGATACGAATATAGACTCGAACAAACTCGTAAAAGAGGTTAAGGAGATCACCTACAGGGATAAAATCACCCTTCCGCTGGCCTCCGACGGAGGATCGGTCTTTCATATTCAACCCATCTGACGCAATCCACCCACTGCAAGGCTGATGCAGTAATACTGCAACGCCCGTGCAGTAATAAGACAAAGCTCTCGGATAAAAGCAAGTATTGGAGGAACCGGAACAATTGATTACTTTTGTGCTCAAAAATAGATATATGAGTTACAATTGGAATACACGGACAGAACTTTTGTTCGGAGCGGAGCGTATGGAGCGCTTATCCCGTAGCCATGTATTGGTAGTTGGACTGGGAGGTGTAGGAGCTTATGCCGCCGAGCAGATTTGCCGGGCCGGAGTAGGAAAGATGACGATCATAGACGCCGATACGGTAAACGAGAGTAATATCAACCGCCAATTGCCCGCCCTTCATTCCACCCTAGGGATGCCGAAAGCCGAGGTCGTAGCCAAGCGTTTGCTCGATATCAATCCCCAGTTGCAACTAACCGTCCTGAATGAATTCCTGCGAGACGAGCGGACGGAGGAGGTACTCCTATCGGCTCCTCTCGATTTCGTGGTAGATGCCATCGATTCCCTAAGTCCCAAAGTATTCCTCATGTACCAGGCTTATATCCATAAGATACCCATCGTGTCCTCCATGGGGGCGGGCGCTAAGGTAGACCCGTCCTTGGTACGGATAGCGGATATCTCCAAGACAATCAATTGCGCCCTCGCAAAAGCGGTGCGGAAACGGTTGCGTCCTCTAGGCGTAAGCAGGGGGATTCCCGTCGTATTTTCCACCGAGTTCGCTGATCCGGACGCCGTGATCGAAGTTGAAAACGAAACATGTAAACGTACGACCACGGGAACGGTCTCTTATATGCCGGCTACGTTCGGCTGTTTCCTTGCCTCGCACGTCCTAAGAAACTTGATATGATACAAACCGAAGGAATAACGAAAAGTTTCGGTGCCTTACAAGTGCTGAAAGGTATCGACCTCACGATAAACAAGGGCGAGGTTGTCGCAATCGTAGGCCCCAGCGGAGCGGGTAAGACAACCTTGTTGCAAATCATCGGCACGCTCGACGCACCGGATAGTGGGCGACTGGTTATCAATGGCACGGAGACAAGACGATTGGGCGATAAGGAATTGGCGGCTTTCCGCAACCGGAATATCGGGTTCGTCTTCCAGTTCCATCAATTACTGCCGGAGTTTACGGCCTTGGAGAACGTGATGATCCCGGCACTGATCGCCAAGGAGAAATCGGCCGCGGCCGAGAAGCGGGCGAAAGAGATGCTGGACTTCCTGAAACTCTCCGATCGCATGGCACACAAGCCTGCCGAGTTATCCGGTGGAGAGAAACAACGGGTAGCGGTAGCCCGTGCGCTTATCAACAATCCGGCAGTTATCTTAGCCGACGAACCTTCCGGAAGCCTCGATACCAAGAACAAGGAAGAATTGCACGCCCTCTTTTTCGAGTTAAGAGACCAGATGAATCAGACGTTCGTCATCGTGACGCATGACGAACAGCTGGCCACAAACACGGATCGGGTGATCCATATCAAGGATGGAGTGGTAGAAACGAGCTAACAACAAGGGGGTGCAGTTCTAAGTGAACCGCGCCTCCTTGTCTATTATAGCGGGTTTATTTACAATACCCGTAGTTTCACCGTCTTTTGGTCGTGGGCGATTTCCGCACGGATGATGTAGATGCCTGCCGGGAGATCAAACGTATAAGTCGGGCGAGCGGGATATAAGGTACGTACCAAACGACCCATCGGCGTAAACACCTGTATCCGCTTCAACGCCTCGCTAGCGCTGACCACTACCTTACCCGACACGGCGGAAAAAACAGAGATAAATTCTACGTTATCTACCCCCTCATTGCCGGTAGGCGAGCCTGTGCTCAAGAAGTAACGTCCATGGCTACTGCCGTCCAGACGCAGGATGTAAGTATCGCCCGACAGCTCCGTACTTTTACGGGTCACGGCATCGTACAGGTAAAGCGTCTCCGCCCAATCGCCGATACCCTCTATCGTCAGCGTAACCTCGCCCTTACCCTCGCCGGCATATACGCCAAGGGGTATCTGGTCGATCCGTCGTGCGACGTTCACGCCCACGGCACGAGTCCCGGCGATAGTGTACACCTGCGGGATCTCCTCCAGTTCCGTATCCAGCAAGATTACGGCATCCTTATCTGCCTCATAGCTGTTCGCGGCACCATCCTGCCGCGTCAGCAAGGCCGTGCTGCGATATGCATCCCGCTCCGCTGTCAGCCTCAAGACAGGGTTCTTGGCCATAGCGGTACACAAGGAAGAAGAGGCCGTCTCCGGCTCTCCTTGCATCATGGAGGGATCGAAATGAACGACCTTCAGATCGGCACCGGTTACCGTACCTTCCGCTTTCGTTTGAGCCGCATCTTTCAGCTCTACAAAGAAGGCCTGCATGGGGGCGATAACGGCTCCGGGAGTAGCATCAGTAATATCTCCATTTTCCCATGCCACATCAGGCGTACCGACAACAAGCCCCTCCTTCACATCCAATGTCCAATATTTTTGCTCTAAGATCTCATTCCCTTTCAAGAAACGAGCGATATCCAACGGATACATATACGGATTACCCAACAGGAAGTGCTTACCGTCACCATCAGCGATGGCACGGACGGTTCCATTATCCGTATTCCACCATTCTTTCGTTCCATTCGCATCTGTCAATACCACCTCGATAGGCTCGTTATCCGCAAGCTTGCCGGCATTGATCCGTTCCGCTAAAGTCGGGGCTTTGGTCATGGCTTTTGTCAATGGCTCGTATTTGTACTCCGTATCCGCTTTTGGCAAACGTACCAAGACATTCCCATTTAAGTCCTTCGCGTTTTTGGCCTCTACACTGGCATAGAATCCCTTTCCCAAAGCGTAGGGCACGTTCACATCGTTGTATTCACGGCTCCAGCTAGATCGGACTACCTCGTAATTCTTTCCACTCAATTCTCCTTCCGGATAAATTGGACAGGGAACCTTACTAGGATCCGGATCTACCGGATCGACTTCGCTATTCGGCACGTACGTCGTGATCGCCTTGTCCCAGGCTTTCTGGTAGAAGGCGGGGGCTTGGCGGTTGTTATTGTCCGTGCAGTAGGTGATATCGGCGAAAGCGTAGGTATTCTGCCGGCCCGTGTTCTTCACGGTGTACATATCGCCGGCGAATACGCTCTGTAGGGGCGATGCCATCCAATACTTTGCGTCAGGTGTCATCTCGAACTCCACGCGGGCGGTGTCGTACGTTAAGAGTTGCTGACGGCGTAACTTCGCCTCGGGCTTGAAGTAGATGGCCTTTACCTTATTAATATAGTACGGGGTTACGATCGTATTATTTCCCTCCTTGTCTACCGCCATATCATATTGGATATACTCGGTAGCCTTTGATGGGTTCACTTCAGGAATCTGTAACAAATTACCCGTCGTCTCCAAGTTCTCCAATTCCAGCGTCTCCCCTTCCGGGATCGTGATACGGGTGAAATGGAGCGGGGCGAAGGCGGCGGTCAAGTCATCATTGCCGTTGGCATCCATATTGCTTGTTCCGTTCGGATCTATATACAATTCCCCTTTCGTGGATTGTTGCCAGTTCGTGTCATTATACCATGCCTCAGCATTCTCACCCGTGTTTGTACCCTTCCAAGTCAGATACTCCGGTACGATCTTGATAAGTAAGGTAGCGTATCCCTCGCAAGAACCTTCCACGAAATTCTCACCATTATATTCACCGAAGGGGATATAGAGGGCGTAAGTCTGGCCTTCATTGAATTGTTGATAGGCATTATTATTAAAAGTCATGGAGAATAATCCACCGCCTACTTCTTCATTTTCACTTTTGACTTTCGCTGACAAGCTTGTCAAAGTGCCCACCGCTGTATAAGCCTGCCCTTTCCGCAAGAAAATAGTCTTCGCATTACTTTGGGGCAAACCTAATTGATTGGATTCTGTCATACCCATCTTCAATCCATTGCTTTGGATAGGAATATTGATTATGCTTCCCTCCATGATATTCGGTAAGCCGATACGCAAAGGAACATTGGGATAATGCGGCATTCCTACCGGATACTCCACATCCGGGAAACCAACCAGTAGTTTCGGTGCGGGAGTAGCTTCCAGTCGTCGTACTTGAGGCTGATCACAAAAAAGCCATTCACGTTTATCCTCCTCACTAATATTCGGTGGCATATAAGGAATCACTACTACCCATTCAACCCAACGGAACTCCGCTTTTCCATATAACCCACCAATCACCAATTTCGGTTCTGTGTCTATATCACCAAAAAGCAATGTATGCAACTCAGCTATTAATTTCTCATCGCTATACTCACTCTTCCCTTTGCAATAATTAATCAAATCATTTGCAGGGAAAGCGTCCATGGCTTTATCTCCAGGCAAGGTGTTCCTATACTCTTTTAATATATCCACTAAAGATACCTTATACGTATTATAAAACTCTTCGAGTTCCAACGAGTCTCCTAAGAACCAGTCGAATGTATATTTATACGAAGAAAAAGGAACTGTTTTCTTATACTCAGACATTTCTCCGGTTGGATTGTTTGCCTCATCAAGTTTTTCAACCCATACGGTTGCCTCATCAATCGCGCTGATCCGTCCCTCACAAGCGATCATACCTTCCGGCAGATCGCTTTGGGTACGTGCCACGACCGTAAAGGAGGGTAGTACGGTAAATGGGGATGACAACACACATTGATCCTTAAAATCAACCGAGGCATTCGGGAAGTCAATTTTCTCACTTGTATCGGTTGTTGTCCGTGCGCTAAAGATCACTACGTCATACTCGCCCGTGGCGGCATCCTCCTCTGTCGCAAAGTTTCGTTCGCCTTTATATTTCAGATCCGTCTTGTTCACGTCGATTACACTCAAGTCAACTTTTCCGGTCAACACTCCTTTTTCCTCCTCCCACCATGGTACACGGAGGCGGGTCATACCTAACACAGAACAAACAGCCCGTACCAATTGCTCGTATGACTCATCTAAACCACCAACTCCCTCCATGATCTCTTTCACTTTATCGGGACTGATCGTGATCACATAATCGGCATAGGAGCTACTATGTTTTTCCAACCCCTCTTTCAGATAGTTTAAATAGGCATCTTTGGAAGGAAACCCTTCTCCAGCCTGTAACGCATGCTCAGTAATTTCCTCATCCCAAATGCCATTCATCGCATCATGATAGAAATTATTGATTAGCCGTAAATTCCATTCTATTTGTAATGCCTTCGCCTTATCAGGATCAGTTATATCGTAAAATCTGTCCTCTCGTGCCTTCTCAGTTGTAGGTACCACTATACGATATAACTTACTACGATTATTATAACTTACGTTATCATACTCTAATAGGTCTCTATTCAATGTAATCCATGCGTCTTTGTTACTAGATACTGAATTTTGCATATCCTTGGCAAAGCCGAAATAGACATTTCCCACATAATTATATTGTTCGATATTGTTTGCGTCATTACCCAGTAACCCATAACGATATTTCCATAGATGTTTAGACTCTTCAGTAATATTGTTCCCCATATTCAATCCAGCCAATACATCCGGATTTATGCTCCATCCCATATTTCTCAACAAAAGATCATAATCTGTAGAAACAGTCAGCTTGGCGGAAGAGCAAGCGTCTACTCGCTTTACGTCGATCTGCGGCTTGGTACGGTAGACACGCAGACCATCAATGGCATAATCTGCGCCAAATGAGTGGATCGTGTTATTCTGCACCTCTAAATAGAACTCATCATACCCAGCAAGGTTTTCGGTTAAGGTAAAAGTGTACATTAGTTGCTGCCATTTACCGATATAATCATTGGTATTTCTACCTTGATATGGTTCTGTAGATGTATATTGTGTCAAGGCATCTCCAGATGTAAATCGATGAATAATCACATTGGCGCCATCCTTCCGTCCTATAAAATTCATATTGATATTTGGGGGAAGTGGTTTCCCATACGAACTATCATCCACTCTGGTTGTCATGTCATTCACCCAAAAGTTCACCAAAATACCAGTATGAGCACAGATCTTTCCGTCTAATTTGATCTTCACTAAACGTCCTGGTAAGTTCGCCGCATCCACATAATAGAAAAAACCCAACTTTGTTCCACCCGTATTATAATATGTTCGGTCATATATTGTTCTTTGTCCAACAGGGCTTCTCTTAGATCTATTACTATCATCATTTTCTCTCAATGTAGGAAACCAAAAGTATCGTTTCTCCGTTGTTTTTATAGTGCTAAAATCGTTATAATAAACCCAATTAGATGAATGTTCAGCCCTAGCTTCTGAGACACCTACTAAATTAGAACTACGATATAATCCATACTGATTCTGTAAAGGAGTCAAACGCCCGCGCGTATGATGATAGTCCAATGGCGCATACCCTGTAACATCCGGTTCCAACCACATTCCCTTGTCTTCATCCGATGCCGGGAATTGGGGTTCAGGCATATTTAAAGTATAATTTCCTTTTAATTCTTCAAGAGTAATTGAATCTCCCCGGTCAAAGTTTATATACCCAATCATTTCATAAACTTCCGGAAAATTATCCGGATTCCGTTTCATGTCTGTTGTTGTAGACAGTTCATCCTCCAATATAAATCCTGCATTATCGATTGGACTCAATGTGTATTTACAAAGCATGGGGCTCTGTTTTGTTCCTGTTGCATCAACCGCCCAAACCTCCAAGATTGATTGTCCTGCTATTTTTAAAGAATCAACTATCTGCTCATAGGGATGCAAAGTCCCTTCTCGCAGATTATTATCTGCAACATATTTATACCTATAAGTCTTTCCTGTTATTAATGTTCCATTATCATACCACGCATAATTATTTGCGGTCGTTCCCAATTGTACATTAAAATTTTCGTTACTCGTTGAAGTGAATATATTCTCCTCTATAAACGGTTTAGTTTCAGTCGCACCTGAGTCTTTTATCCGTTCAGCGATGATACTTGCCGGACGAATAATAAACTTATAACGTACTGAGAGCGTCGGTTCAGTAATCGTATTTGTTCCTGACCCTTCAAGATCAGTGTTCAAACTTACATCACAAATCACTATGTCATTTTCTACTTTGGATACGCTATATTTAACTGTAGATGCACCCGTGGCACTCGTACTCTTCCTAGAATCTTCACTACTTGTCGTTCCTGTATAAAAACGATCATATGCAAAAAGAGATTTCCCATCAGCAGTTAGTTGTAATGTGGCTTTATAAGTAAACGGCAATTTGTTATCTTCCAAAAGAGTACCTCCCAATAATGGCGGATTATTCTTCTTATCAAAAGTAATATCCTCATTTTTAAACCTGCCATCTATCAATAACATATTTTTGTTCGTATCTTCTCGATACCAACGTACATACCATTTATAAAACGGATCATAAATTCCATCATTATACCTCAACTCCGGCACAAACAACTCCCTCGCTACCCCATCTTTTATATACACCGTATCCACACGTTCAGTAACCTTCTCTTGTTTACTAGGAATAATCGTGTAACCCTGCCCCCACGCCGGCGCGGCCGCGCCGGTGGATAAGATTAGCAAGCAAGTTAATAACAGGGATTTATATCGTAGGTTGATTGATGGTCTCATCCGTCAGGTCCTCCTTTCTTTGGTTGTTGTTATATTTATGGTTGTTGTTCTTTGTAGTTTCTGATCTTGATGGTGTAAGGGATTTGCATTTCTTGCTTCTCCCCATCCACGATATAGTTTACCACAAGCGTGAGGATGATCGTAGCCTCCGCCTTTTCACCTAGCTCTTGGGTGCGGATCGTGAAGGAACCACCTTTTTTAGATCTGTCACCAGCCGGCGTAAGCGTTGTTTGGGGGATGTTTATGTCCCCTTCATTCATTATAAAGTTCTCTCCATCTACACATATGGATGTGATTAGCGGGGCACTCCCCTCTTGGTCGTTCTTCTTCCAGTTGATGAAGCTGAATTTTTCTCCTTGTACAACGCTCCCATCCTCACCGGCTTGGTAGCCCTTGATGGAGAAATCGTCCGCCACTCCATCTATCTGGGATATCGCAAAGCGGATCGACAAGTCGCCGGCAGCTTGTAGCATATGTGTTACAGGGGCCAATACCTGTACGCCAGTCTTCTCTCCATAAGTCAAGACTGTCGGGTAGACCCCGATGGGAAGGCGTTGCTCGACGACCTCCAACTTAGTCGTTATATTGGTTAGCTGGACAGGAATGATCAGCAGGTCATTGCGACGCACGAAGTCGAAGCCCGTAAGGTGTTCCGTGCGAGGGCGATCTCTGATCTCGACACCCAACTGTATGCCACCGCCGCCCGCTCCGACAACCGCATTGGTCTCGGGGATGTAGCGGGTGTAAACTCGTACAGAGCCATTCGCGCTGCCGTCCGATTTACGCAGTATTTGTTTTTCATCGTCTCCGGGCACGATCGCTTCCGTGAAAAGATCCTCCGGGTTTACCGTCGGAGGGATCGCATCATTCGGGAAATCGGGAGCCAAAGGCTGCGCCAAGTCCACGTTGCCCTCAAATTCCAAATACTTATCCGTTCCCCAAGGCAAGAGCCAGATCGGCAGGCTTCCCTTGCGGAGGTTCATGATGTCCAGTTTGTTTACGGTTATCGCTTGGAGTAAGTTATTCGTTATCTCCACTTTTACCTTGCCGATCATGCGGATCAAGGGGATCTCGAATGTGTTCGTTGCCGGAGCGGGGCTCAGCGTATGCTCTTGGGCGTAACTGCTCATAGGGATACGCAAGCGGTTTCCGGTACCCTCCGTGTTCGTTTTACCGAACTTGCCGCCCGGTGTACCATTCCGTCCATCTATACTATTACCCGAGGCAAGGATGTTCACCGCCCTTGCCAAAGCCTCTTCCGCCAAGCCTAGGTCTCCCGAGACGGGGTTCGTGTTTTTGATCTTTTCAAGAAGCGCTTCGCCACCTTCCAACGAAGTCAAGTTGGCAAACGCGTAAAAACGGTACGTGCCGACCGGCAACCTCATATTCACATCCGTGCGGGAATCACTTTCCTCTCTATTATAGGTACCTCCGCTGGATGTATATCCCGCCAATACGCCACTCTCGTCATACGCCACCACCAGCCAGTCCGTGATGTCTCGCTCATATTCGTCATCATTTTCCCAAGTAATTGTCTCGCCGGCCTTCGTCTGCGGCGGGCGTACCGGTTGGGAAGCCCGCAGGGTGATGGTCACGAGACAGCTATTCGGGTCGTCATCCGGGAGATCGCCACCCCGGTCTTCGCCGCAGGCCGTAAAAAGCCCGCAGAGGCAAAGGCTGGCGACGATCGCCGTCAATAAGTCATATAGGATATAGCGTCTCATCATTAGCGATGTTTTAAGATTCTTTATTTACAATATGCCGTCGTTGATACGGATCACCCAGTCTTTCACCTGTATCTTGAAGCAGGCGTACCCCACGATCGTAGGGTCTTCCGGATCGGGTTCATCGGGATTGTCCGGGTTGTCCGGATCATCCGGTCCCGGTGGGTCAGGAGGTATAGGAGGATCCGGGCAATCGGGACATACCTTCGGCGTGAGGAAGAAGATGATCAAGTACTCATCCTGCCGGTCCAGGTATTCCTGCGCGGAGATCCGGTGCCCCTCCATCTTGGTGAGCAGGAGGTAATCGTTGAGGTTCACGTTCAGCACGTCCTTCTCCCATCCGTGGTGACGGATGATGAGGCGATAGTTGCGTCCCGCCATCAGCCGCATGATATTCATCTCGGCTACGGCCACGAACTGCCCGCCCACGGTAGCCCCGGGGGTCGGGTCCGCGCCCAGCCTCACGTTCTCGGCGTAATAAGGGAGGTAGTGGATCTCGGGATCCTCCAGCAAGGAGTTGTCGTAATCCATATACCCGTTGTCGGCGACGATCTGGAAGGAGAAGTTGTTCACGTCCATATCCTCGCCCATCACGTTTTGCAGCACGACACGCAGCTTGTTGGTATTCTTGGCGAGCGAGATGGTGTCGGCCTCGGGCCTGTCGCGCGTCACTGTGAAGGTATCGAGGCTATGCCAAAGCGGGCGCAGCTCGTTGGGTTGTGTCGTATCGTCCTCGCGCAAGGTACGTACCTTGACGTCTTGCGCTCTCCCGACAGCCTGCGACTCCTCGGCGGGATCGTCCCATGCGTAGCTGCCCTTGTCCAGCCCGGCCCAGGTGACTACCTGATAAGTACCCGGCTCCATGTCGAGGGCGATGGAGTTCCGCTCATCCAGCTCGCTCTTCTCGATCCGCCGCTGGAAGAGGAAGTTTCCTTCTTGATCGCAGAAGAAGAGCGTGACGTAATCGACCTCGTGCTGAAAAGCGTCAGCGAATTTCATATTATAGTCGTACTTGAAATACAGCCGGAACTCGCAAAGCGGCAGCGAGTCGTCGTGTATCCAATCGCAAGCGTATAACCCCGCGGCTACTGCCACGATGCCAATCAACTGTTTGCAAGTATGAAATAAACGGTTCATAATCATTTTATTAAGATACTCAGTAACGCTCCACCCGTACTATCGGGGATGGAGGCAAACCATGATGCCCATTATAAGGTTCTTATGATGGACATCGTAAGGTCGTTAGGATGGGCATTGTAAGGAGCTTACAATGCCCATCGAAAGAATCCCCCGAAAGGAAGGGTTTATATGATGATGTCTTTGTTCGTACGTTTTACCCAGTCCTTTACGTAGATGGTGACGTTGATAGTAATCTCGTTATTCTCGTCCGGCGTACCGGGATCGTCCTTACCCGGCGTATAAGGCAGTGGGTCACCCAAGCCGCGAATACCACTTACATATAACTGATAGACATTGTTACGCACGATAGCAAACTCCATTACGCCCATTGTATAGTCATCCATATTATCGTCATGGCGGATCCAGAACTTGTGGTAGCTTTGCCCGTCACGGAAGAAAGAGACACCGTATGATTGTGCCAAAAGACCGATTTGATCGGTGCTGATATTGTTCAAATCAGTCATGTTCAAAACAGCTTGTTCAGCTGCACTCTGAATGCTGATAAACTTTGTGTAAGTTAAGTCACTCTTTAGCGCATCTGTCAACATAGTCGCATCCTGCAACTTACCATTTAAGTAGTCCTTAAACTTTTTCGACAGCTGGTTTTTCTCAGACATTTTGCTGACCGCATCTTTTATCTCATCTAAAGTCGCAGTTGATGTACTCCAACCGTCCATGAATCCTACCAACAAACCTTTAGTATCACCATCAGGAATATTGAACGCCCTTGCGGCAACTGTTTTCACATCCCTATACACCAATTTATGCACCTCTTTCCCATCATAATGTTCTGCTGTAAGAAATACAAATTTCTTTGAATTTTTTTCTGTATCTGTTAATCCTTCAGTTATGATATTACCGTTATTGTATTTATTCATCACAAAACCGTCACTTGGGATAAACTGTGTCCTAAAGATCATTCCAGTAGTATAACCATTCACCTGAGCCTTTGTATTCAATGTGTTTTCTCTGACGTACCCAATAGGGTAATATGTTTTTGAATTTTCCTCATAAAGTACGTCTGACGCTGGAAGATCCTGCACAAGATCTACATTATTCAAACTGGTACTAAAATGGTTCTTATATAAAGTAACCCACTTTGTATCCGTTAAAGCTGTTTGATCGGTTTTCTTTTCCCAAAAATCTCTAGACAAGACGAAATTGTATGTACCTGCCTCCTGCTTAGCAACATTCCATTTCCACACTTCATCTCCCAAGTATTTCTTAGGATCGTCATCAGCATATTGACTATTCTCAGTTAACTCATCAGTATATTGACTCACCGAAGGAGAAACCTGTTTGAACATATTAGTCTGTCCTTGCCATTGGTTTATCAAAATATACCCTGTCAAATAAAAATCACCTTGATCTTTTACAGGAGATGTCGAAGTAGCAGTAATCTCCAACTTTCCATCTGTAGGATAAGCCAAGTCGACACGTGCCGCCAAACGTTCCACATAGACAGAAGTTTGAGCAGGGTTCTCCTCTGTGTTCCTAGCGGAAAGTGTCACGATAGAAGGGAGATTGACCGGATCTGCGTTACTTACCATCTTATGTGTAGACATTACGAATTTATCGGCAGTAGCGACATTTGTTTCATTGGATTTAATCACGGCTTTATTTGCCTCCTCCTCCATATAATCCCGAAGAGCACTTAACGAAGTAATAGCATCTAACGATCTACCGGCATTCACGATGGCAAATACTTGATAATTCTGTTCGTTCTCGCCCAAATCTTCCTTCATGGTGATTTTTACATTCCTACTACCATGATTGGGTTCATTTCCGCCTGTGCTAGCATCGACTGCCGTCCCAAGGGAAAGCCAACCGTGTCCATCGACACTAATATTCTCGGCATTGTCAAGTGTATTGAAGAAGTTCAAGTGATTGGCTGATGTCAAAGTTGATTGCGTTTCATTTGTACTAAACAAGAAAATATTGATGTCATATACCATACCCTCGTTCTTACCCGGAAGCTCACCCAACCAGCCGTTGCCGTCCTCGCCCCAGCCGGAACCATCGTTATTAGGAGAAGAGGGATCCACCTTCGTCATCACCCCATCCGCAGCCGTAGAGATGTGTACTGTCATGTAGGCATTGTTACCATCGTCCTCACCACCGGAATAGCCTCCGTTTTCGATATCATCGGAGCAACCCGTAACCGCCAGCAAGAAAGCGGCGGCCGCACTTAATAAATAATTCTTTTTCATGTTTCTCATCCGTTTTTATATTTGACACTCATTATTATCATCCTACGATCACGGCTCTCGTCATCAATCAGCCAGTTCCTCCCGCTTTGCGGCGATCTGCCTCAAGTTCTCCTCCACCTGCGAGGCTACGGAAGGATCACCGGACAACTTACCCAGCAGAGCCTCCGCCTCGTCCAACCGGTTCTCCAGCATGGCGATGGCCGCCTCCGCCAAGATACGCTCTGCGGAATCGGAAGTCTTCGTCAGATAACGACGAGCCGATTCCAAGCGGCCTGCGTCGATCGCCGTCAAGGCGGCATTCAGGTTCGATACCGGATCATCCGGATACATGCGCACGGCAATCTCGAACACCTCGCGGTAAGCGTCGCTACCCGGTTCCATCGTCTGCGCCACCTGAAACATCTCGTTTAGACTCAACTGTCTAGGGTCCGAATAGATCAGCTCACGGGCTTCCTCTACCGTAAACGAACGGATCGTGTAGCGCACCGCATAATCCGAATGGCGCAAGGCGGGATAAATATCACGCAAGAGTACCCGATACGAGGCCCCCCCGTTCAACGCCTTCAGCTTCGCCTCGCGGCGGTCGTAATCCTTCGGTTCGTCCGCACGGATGATGGCCAGCAGCTCCTCCTTGTCCGCAAGCGAGGAGTTCTCCACCCGTATCTCCAATCCGGCCCAGTCCTCCGGCTCGAAATCCACTGTGAAATGGGCCTGCTCAAAGTGGTAAAGGCCCTTCACATATTCGATCAACGCCTTGGCGCGATGCTCGGCCAAATAAGTGTTATGCTTATAGGTACCTTCCGGCGATGCGAAACCCTTGATATATACCTCCGTGATGGTAGCGTAAGGATCCTCCTTCACCGACGACACGGTCTCAAGGATCTTGCGTAACTCCGAGGGATTGTCGCGATACTCGGGATATATCTCCGTGCGGTTTACCGGGAAGTCGAGGAAGGCACTTCCTTCCTTCACACGCTCTTTCACACGTTCCGCCTCCGGCGTGACGTAGGCCAAAAGCGGCTGCAATACCACAGGCTCCGCAATTCGGATCGGGAAAAGCGGCGACTTATCATTACTCAACGCCTCCCAGCCGCAACCGCAAAAATCGGTTACCAGCGACACCTCCGAACGCTCCATCCACTTGACGAAAGGAATGGAGGCATAGTAATCGAACGTCTGTTCCTTCCCATTGTAACGGCGTAAGACACCCCCCCCGTTCGCCGTCGCATCACGTTTGGATCGCTCGTACTGGATCTTGCGGTTGCGCCCGTTTACGATCACGGGAGGCAAAGCCCTTACACTATCGCCCCGCTCGATCAACGGCGTACAGACCAAACTCCGGTTGGCCGGTAGCGACAACTCGTCCAACGCTAGTTTCATATCAATTATCAAACGATCGCCCACATGCTCCACCAACCGCTCCTTCACGACGATGGCGGTAGCCGTCTGCTGCGCCTGTACGGGAATCGTAGTACCCACACAACCGGCCAAACAGGCTATCCCAAGTATCATCCATCCTTGTAGATTCTTCATTTTTCAGTCCTCCATCGATTTAAAATTGGTAAATGAGATTGATCGCCACCTGCGTAGGCCCGAAGTAATGCCTCTTGATCCCTTTTTGCTTGCGGCCGCAATTCGCGCAGGGATACTTGTCCGATTTCAAGAACAGATAACCCACGCCCACCGTGGCCTCTAAGTTCCAATGGCGAGATAGCAACCAAGAGTATCCATAACTGACACCAGCTCCTGCGCCCCATCCCTGGTGACGCTCGCCCTCTGTACCCAGCCATTTGATATCGACTACATTATATAATAGGTACGGAGTATGCACACCGAGGAAATGGCCGTTAAACGTCTCGCAAAACCAATACCTCAACTCCGGGTGCAGACGCAAATGCTTCAGTGAGCGGCCATAACTCCCATCATCGTTCTTGCCGCTGAACGGATTCAAGCCTGCCTCCAACTCAAGCGTCCAATGACGGGCGAGATAAACTTCAGCCCCCAAATTAAACGTGGCAGTAGCCCAATAAGGAATATTACTCTTGATCCCAATCATGGAGCCTTTCCCTTCGACCGGCACCCCCTGCGCTCTCGAAAGAAACGGGACTGCCAACAAGAATAGCATGAAAATCGTCTTCTTCATTCTTTCTTATTCATTATGGTTGTTAATCTTATATCTTCTCACCCTTCTGCCCTTCAAGACCCAACTTCCTAAAATCAACTAACGGCAAGAATGGCCCGTGGACTTATTTATGGAATAAGGTTTAGCGTTTCAAAAACGTCAGCGGAGAATAAACGTTAAACAACATTTTATTGTCGTTTATATAGTATATCAATAGACCACACGGAACGTTTCAGAAAAACATGTACATGTTTTCCTGAAAAGACGTACATGTTTTTTGGAAAACACGTACATGAAATCCAATAAATATTATGGTGTTTCTATACAGTTAACAATCAATGGCTTACATATAGGCCTATCCAAACGAGCTTATTGTATTATTTGTTTTTGATATTCAGGAGGAATTTGTAGAGTATAGAAATTCCTCTTTAGTTGAGAGAGTGAATCAATAAAGGTGAATATGGTTCATTTTAAAAACATAGCTTCCCCTAAATTCCTTATTTGGTGAAAAGAGCTTGACAATTTTAATGCAGAAAAGTTGTGATAATAAAATATTTATTATGTATTTTTGTGAACTAATAGGGAGAAAGTTACTATTTTAACGCTAAAACTCCTTATTCCATAAATAAGTTCACAAACCATCCATCCTTTTCTCTAAAATCCGATTTACAGAGCCTATCACCTTCATGTTCGCATGAGCCAAACGTGATATATCCAATTCTTCCAGATAAAAACGAGTCGTTTTCTCCGACGAGTGCCCCAACGCCTGGCTGATCAAGGCCATCGGCATATCGCAACGTAAAGCTTCTGATGCCCAGCTATGGCGAACAACATACGACGTAAACGGATTCGGTAACCGTAAAGTTTGCCCAATCCGTTTCAGCCGAGCATTATGCCGGGCCAAGCTACGCTTATACCTCAAATGGTCCGGATTCCCGGGCGGAAGAATCGGGAACAAATACGGCGATCCGGTCGCTCGCTGCCGATCCGCGTATTTCCGGATTAATTGCAACATACTACTGGTTATCTCCAACCGGATCATACGTCCTGTCTTATGACGGTGATATACCAACTCATTCCCCCTGATATTCTGCCTCGTCAAGTACGCTATATCCACAAAAGGCATCCCGCAAGCCATAAAACTGAATAGGGAAAGATCTATCGATAATTCCACTTGCGGGTCATCCGCCACCTTGATCTGGGCGATTTGCTGGAACAAAGATGCGGGAATCGCACGCCTCGCCGTCATCGCACGCCGGAGTTTCAAATTCTCAAACGGATAATATGACGCAGGAATCAACGCCTCTTGGCAAGCCATATTATAAAGCGCCCGCAAACTACTGATATACGTATTTACCGTATTAATAGCTAATCCTTTTCCCTGAAGATACGTGATGAAATCTATCACCAACGCACGATTCAAATCGGCCAAACAGAACCCCGGGTTCTTCACGAATCTTAAAAAATGCCTTACGGCCACCTCATACAACTCAGCTGTCCCTTCTTTCTTTAACTGCCGTTTCATGTCTCTTCGTTTTCCCATATAATCCATCAATGAGATTGCTAACTTTTTCTTACGTCCTCGTTTCATACTCCTTTCACTAAATTATTTATACTTTACACGAACAAATTAATTCAAATTATTACTTTTGCTCCCGAAAATAAGAAAATAGGAAACAATTAAAAGCATAAAAGCAACAATAAATAATATGGCAAACAATCGAGTCACATTCGGTAGTAAATTGGGCGTAGTACTAGCTACCGTAGGATGCGCCGTCGGACTGGGAAGCGTATGGCGCTTTCCTTATATGCTAGGAGCGAATGGAGGTGCGGCATTCCTACTGGTCTACATACTTTTCATGATATTTCTAGGCATTCCGGTAATGATAACCGAGTTTTTCATCGGCCGGCATTCCCGCAGCAATACGGTGGGTTCTTTCAAGAAAATGGCTCCCGGTACAAAATGGTGCTGGATTGGGTACAACGGTATCTTGGCCGCTTTTTTGATCTTAAGTTATTACTCGGTCGTCTCCGGTTGGACACTTGAATATGTTTGGCAAACGCTAAGTGGCCGTTTGTATGGACAGCCAGATATAGACTATACGGCCGATTTTCAGGATTTCGCTTCTAATGTCTTCCGTCCGATCCTTTGGATGGGCGCTTTTATCGGGTTGACTCACTTCGTGATTGTCTCGGGCGTAGAGAAAGGCATCGAACGGGCCTCTAAGATCATGATGCCGCTTTTATTCTTGATCTTGCTGATAATGTGCGTACGTTCCGTGACCTTACCGAACGCTGAGGCCGGATTGCTTTTCCTTTTCAAGCCAGACTTTAGTAAATTGACTTCCTCAGTGGTCTTGAGCGCACTAGGACAGGCTTTCTTCTCTTTGAGTTTGGGTATGGGCTGCTTGATCACTTACTCCTCTTACTTCGGGAAAGATACGAATATGCAGGCCACCGCTTGGCAGGTGACAATCATTAATACGCTTGTCGCCGTATTGGCCGGTATCATGATATTCCCGGCGGTATTCAGTTTCGGCATCACCCCTTCCGCTGGTGCGGAACTCGTGTTTATCACGTTACCGAACGTATTTGGGCAATTACCGCTGAGTGGCTTGTGGTCCTGTATTTTTTATATCTTGCTAGCGATGGCGGCACTGACTTCCACGATCTCTTTACATGAGGTAGCTACGGCCTACGTTCTTGAGGAGTTCCACATGACACGCAAGAAAGCGGCTTTGATCGTTTCCTTAGGAGTCTTTTTCTTAGGTATTTTCAGTTCACTCTCATTCGGGGTGATGAAAGGGTTCACGATCGGAGGCTTGGCCTTTTTCGACGCGCTGGATTACTTGACCGCCAAGATCATGCTACCGCTGGGAGGTATGCTCACTTGTATTTTCGTAGGTACACGTGTCGATAAAAAAGTATTGAAAGCCGAGTTGACCAATGAGGGGACTCTTAAGTTCCGTCTTTTCGGCGCTTACGTATTCTTTATGAAATACGTGGCCCCAATCGCTATCGGTATCGTATTCTTGAACGAATTAGGGATCTTAAGATGGATTACCGGTAAATAATACCGAGAATTCCTTGTCAATAGAAACGGAACTTCTACCTTTGTCGGTGGAAGTTCCACAAATCAAAACATAAGACTATGAAATGGCGTGATTTACTTTATTTCTCCAAGGGGGAAAGGCAGGCTCTTACCCTACTCCTTTCCTTAATAGCGATGGCATGGATCGCAATTATCGGGACGGATTTCTACCGTTCTCAATTTCAAACAGTCCCATTGGCAAACACCGGAATCAAACGAGATTCCTCACGGATCTATTCGAATAAAACACCTTCAAATTCCATTCGGAAAGAAAAAGAATCCCATTCGAACGAAACTAAAATCCCTTCCGAATGGAAATCCAAACGCATCCGAAGGGAATCAAAGCCCCATTTCCCCTCTTATCCCCAAGTAGAAAAATGGCCGCAAGGAACGGTTGTCGAATTAAACTCGGCTGATACCACCGCCCTTAAAATGGTTCCGGGAATTGGTAGCGTTTTTGCCAAGCGGATCATTAAATACAGGGACTTACTAGGAGGATTTTATTCCGTGGAACAGCTAGGAGAAGTATATGGTATTGACGAGGAACGCTATGAAGCGATGAAATCGTGGTTTTCCGTGGACCCGTCAGTTATAAGTCATCTATTTGTCAACCAACTGTCAGCTAAAAAACTAGCCAGTCACCCATATGTCAGTTATAAACAAGCTAGGAGCATCGAAAAAATGATCCGGAAAAAAGGAAAATTACAAGGTTGGGAGGATTTATCCCTATTGGAAGAGTTTCCGGAGCATGAACAACAACGATTACGATATTATCTTTCATTCCATTGATATTTTCACTATGTTTGTAACAAAACATATTCTGTATGATCTATCTGAAGCAAGTAAAATTACTGGACCCGGACTTGGTAGCCGGCAATCCCGAAGAGCTAAAGTATCCCTATAAAGCTCCGGCTGTACGTTTCACGGAATCATTCATTTTCCGCAAGCCGGTTACTTTCCTTGTCGGGGAAAACGGGGCGGGAAAATCTACTCTGCTGGAAGCGATGATGAGTAAATATGAGGAAAGGGATGAGGAAGAACCGGGTATGCTCTATGACGGAACCGAGGCCTACAAGATTTACGCCAATGTCTTACCCGAGCATATTAAGCTGATCGAGACCCGAAAACCGGAAAAGCATTTCTTCTTCCGGGCAGAATCCTTTTTTAACCATGCGGCCGAATTGGATAGGCAAGCCCAACTGGAATTACGTAAGTACAGCAAGATCTACGCTTATAAAGCTTACGGTGGCAGGAGTCTATTGGAGCAATCGCACGGCGAGAGCTTTCTCAGCGCTTTCCTGAATTACGCCAGCCGCAATACATTATTTATATTAGACGAGCCGGAAGCCGCACTCTCCCCACAACGGCAGCTGGCCCTTTTGGTGCGTATCCATGAACTGGTGAATAACGGTTGCCAACTGATTATCTCCACACACTCCCCGATCTTGATGGCTTATCCGAACGCGGACATTTATGCCATCGATGATACCGGAGCGCACATCACCCCGTATGAGGAAACAGAGCATTACCAGCTCACTAAATATTTCCTCACGCATACGGAGCAAATGATGAAAGAACTGCTTGGGTGAGATTACTTCTCCCAAGTATTTACGATCTCGGCAATGTAAACGATATGCGCATTGCCGTTCTTCTCATCATACCAACGAGGGAAAACGCTAGGATCTAAAAACTTAGCCTCCTCGATCTCGGACTTATAGACCACTTTGCATTCCAACGTAAGGCGAGCTTCCTCGAATACAGGATTACCAGCCTCCGTAAAAAGCGGTGTCAACCCCGTAGCGGCCACTTTATCAATCTCCCGGCCGGATTTAGAGCCACAAATGCTATGGGCTTTCCGGTGCTCCGGTCCTAGGAAAGTAATCGTGAACTCATTTTTAGCGTCGATAAACTCACGGGTATAACGCTCCGGACGAATAAAAGCAAACACCACCGGACGGTTCCATAACACTCCCACGCCGCCCCAACTGGCAGTCATCATATTAAACTTCTCCTTATCACCGGCGCTTACCAGCATCCACTCCTTACCAATCAACTCGATAAAGTTGTCTTTGATCTCATTCGGATTAATCGCTTTCATATCTCATTTTATTTTCCCTCAAAGATATAAAATATTCCCTTATTTACCGGTACTCATTACCCCCGAGTCATTATCGGCATTATTCACTTTCTTCTGACCGGCGCTAAATTTACGGCCGAAAGAGAAGTTATAGGAAATCGTCGCGACAAACAAACGGGAACTTTCCTTGATGTAATTCGAACGGTGGAAAGAGGCGTATTGGTTCCAGTTCTCGGTCTCCTGCTTATAGTTATCCGTAAACGGATTAAAGACACGCAAGCCAACCATCAAGTCTTTATGCCTATAACCGAGCTGGATTCCTTGGATATTCTCACCCCCACTCATCGTCTCGCCCTTAAACCAGTTCCAATTCGTCATCAACATATACATGAGTGACCAATTCTTCCAAGTAACGGAAACATTCGCGTCGCACCACCAGTTCGTATATCGATGCGTGTAGGTATTACCGTTACTCATATAATGGTTCATACCACCATTGACAGAAAATTGCAAGATGTCCTTGATCGGACCGACCCGCAAGTTGACGGAAGCGACAACCCGTTGCCAGTTCTTCTGATTATCCCAAGTCTGGATGATCTTATTCCCTTCCAGATATTTCTCGTCCATGATAGCGTCCGGCTGATACTCATAAGCGCCCAAGGCATTCACGTAAAACAGACCTTTGCGAAACTCGTAATTCAATTCCGTATAATAACTCATATAAGACTTCAAGTTAGGATTACCCCGCTGTATTTGCAAGGAATCGATCACTTGGTCGATAGCGCTCAGCTCACCCAAAGAAGGAGTCACATTTCCCATCGTTGATTTCAAACGGATGGAAGATTCCCCGGGCAAAGCATAAAACAAGGTCAACCGGGGACTCACCGTATAACGTTCATAATCCGCATCCTCACCCCGTTGGCTATAAGACGATCGATTCACGGTCACACCCAACGAGTAATCCAGTTTTTTCACCTTTCCCTTGAATTCCGCATATACGGAACTCTCCATCTGTTCCATATGCGTCTTATAGTTATGCCCATTGATATAACTGTTATCCGAGAAAGATTGGTTATGGCGTAAACCGCCGCTCAACCGATTACCATTCGTTAATTTCTTCTCATAGATAGCCTCGCCGATAATCGAGTATTTATCACCATCCACCACATTATTCACATCAGTCAACAATTGTTCATGTTTACTCTCTTGATAGATACGGGTCGATTTCGTTTGGTTATAAGTCCCTACCACGTTAAACACTAAGGTCTGGTTATGCTTCAAATCCCGTTGGTAATACAAATCCAGCGCAGGAGCTTGATAGGCTGATCCCGATAGGTCGATCATATCCACTTTATCCTCCGGATTCGCCTTATTCATCAAGACTCCTTGATAATCCCAATGCGGTTGATGATTATTCCGGTAGCGGAACGTGGCGTTAAACATATACTTATCCGGCTTTTGATAGCTATAGTTCACATTCAGGTTATGCATGAACAAACGAGCGCGCGAAGGTTCGCCTATTTCCACACGGTTCAAGGTCGTTCCATTCGCTAAATGGAACTCTTCCTCGTTATTCCGTTTCATTCCATAGAAATCACGAGGACCGATCCGATAAGAAGCGCCCCATTCCGAGTTCTTATGATTGATCTTTCCCCAAGCATTATGTTCACCCCACATGGAATTGATACCTTGCGCCATGTCTAGACCGAAACTACCTCCCGTATCCGGCCGGCGAACGATATAATCCAGCACGATATCGGCATTGCCATAACGCAAGCCCGGGTTATCATGATATTCTATACGAATGATGTCCGAGGGATTCAAGGCCTTGATCTCATCCTGTTCCACCTTCACGCCATTGATACGCACTTGGACTACCCCATTTCCCGTGGCCTTGATCTCGTTGTTCAACAAATCCACCTGCACTCTCGGTAGCATCATCTGCTGCAACAAATCCATACCGTTTCCCGAAGCCTTCATCTGGCGATCCGATGGGAAGACTACTTTTTTATCGGCATGGCTCGTCTGAGCAGAGGCGCTAACCGTCACCCCGTCTAAGGATACCGCATCATCATTTAAGGATATTTCTCCCAAAGAAATATTCTTGGACAAGCCTTCCAAGGAAATATACTCCGTCTTAAAGCCTAGACTAGAGACAGATAGAATATAACTCCCTTTTTTAATCTTATTTAATAAAAAATGCCCCTTCATATCCGTAGTCGTACCCGCTACAAAAGAAGAGTCCATTGTTTGCAATACCACATTTGCAAATTCCAAGATTTCTTTGTTGCGAGCGTCCCGCACCATTCCCTTTATCTCCAAGTTCTGAGCAAAAGCTCCCTGTACCATACCGCCTAGCAGTATGATCCAAATCATCATCCGTTTCATTTTTATCGTATTTTTTCCGAATATAGCAGGGTGGCCTTTCCCGCTTATCATTTGTTTCTAACTATAAGACGACAGCCGTTTGGAAAACGTTACAAGAAAATGATAAAAAAATAATATTTCGATGTATTTGCTTCGTAGATACGTATCTTTGTAACCAAACAACAGTTTATAAGTCATGGAGCTATTGAATAATTGGATCAACGGAGTCAACGATATATTATGGTCATACATCCTTATTATCATGTTATTGGGATGCGCCGTATGGTTTACGATAAAAAGTAGGTTCGTGCAATTCCGCATGATTGGCGAGATGATCCGATTATTAGGCGATTCTGCCGGGAAAGGAGAAAAAGGGGAAAAGCATATCTCCTCTTTCCAAGCCTTCGCCGTATCTTTAGCCAGCCGTGTAGGAACCGGAAACCTAGCCGGTGTAGCGACAGCCGTAGCGATCGGCGGGCCCGGATCCGTATTCTGGATGTGGCTGATCGCTTTATTGGGTTCTTCCAGCGCATTCGTGGAGTCTACGTTAGCTCAATTATATAAAGAAAAAGGGAAAGACTCGTTCATTGGCGGTCCTGCTTACTATATGCTACAAGGTTTGGGGTTACGATGGATGGGCGTATTATTTGCCGTATTGATTTCGATAACCTTCGGTTTTGCCTTTAATTCCGTACAAAGCAATACGATCTGCGCAGCTTGGGAAGGCGCTTTTGGCATCGATCATGCTTGGATCGGGGCGATTCTTACGGTACTTACGTTAATCGTCATATTCGGAGGTATTCAGCGTATCGCGAGAGTAAGCAGTATTGTCGTACCGGTCATGGCATTAGGATATATAGCATTGGCGTTGGGAATCGTACTGTTTAATATTACCCGCCTACCCGCTGTTCTAGAAGCCATTCTGTCAAACGCTTTTGGTTGGGAACAGGCGATAGGCGGCAGTGTCGGAGCGGCGTTGATGCAAGGGATTAAACGAGGTCTATTCAGTAATGAGGCCGGTATGGGATCGGCACCGAACGTAGCGGCTACGGCGCATGTCTCCCATCCGGTCAAACAAGGGTTGATCCAAGCATTAGGCGTATTCACCGACACGCTGATTATCTGTACCTGCACGGCGTTCATCATCTTGTTTAGCGGAGCGCCATTAGACGGCTCCATCAATGGAGTCCAACTCACGCAACAAGCTTTGAGTAACGAGGTGGGTAGCATCGGTAGTACGTTTGTCGCTTTAGCGATCCTTTTATTTGCGTTCAGTAGTATTATCGGTAATTACTATTACGGAGAAGCGAATATTCGTTTTATCACGTCCAAGAGAAGTGTCTTATTTATTTATCGTATATTAGTCGGTGGAATGGTCATGTTCGGTGCGTTGGCTAGTTTAGACTTGGCTTGGAGCCTAGCGGATGTGACGATGGGACTTATGACGATCTGCAATTTGATCGCGATCTCATTGTTGAGCCGTCAAGCGTTCCTATTATTACAGGATTACGTAGCCCAAAAGAAAGCGGGTATTAAAAGCCCTGTATTCGATAAGAACAAGATACCCGAGTTGAAAGACAAAGCGCAGTGTTGGTGATCAGACAAACGTATTGAAGTATGATAAAAAGCAAGATGATAAGCTTTTACATAGCGGTCATGATGATATGGACCTGTACGGTAAAAGCTCAAGATGATAATAAATCCCTAATCCACAAAATTGGATTCGACGTACGTCCCTCGTATGTCGCCCCGACTAGCAAATTCCTGAAAGATGATGGCTATGGAAACGGGCTTACTTTACGTAAGGCGGCTTCATTCCATTTGAAATACGGGTTCCAACTGAATCCGAACTCTAAGGAGGGCCAGCTCTATCCGCACACTTACCAAGGAATAGGCATCTCTTATAATACCTTTGGCAATCGGCAGGAAGTAGGTAATCCTTGGGCGGCGTATGTTTTCCAAAGTTCCCGCATCGCCAAGATCTCTTCCCGGTTATCCTTCGATTATGAATGGAATTTCGGAGCCTCATTCGGGTGGCATCCGTATGATGAAAACAATAATTACCGTAATAAGATCATCGGTTCTAAGATCAATGCCTATATCAATCTGGGATTTTTCCTCAACGCGAAACTATCCCGTTATTGCAACCTGCTCGTCGGGGCGGATTTAACGCACTACTCAAACGGAAATACTCATCTTCCGAATGCGGGATTGAATACGATTGGCGGCCGGATCGGACTCGTCTACACGCTCAATCCTATCGAGGAAAGCCATCATGAGATAGGTACCGCACGTTCCTTACCGGCAAATCAATTATACCTCTCCAACTTTTGGCAACGTGTCAGTTACGATGTCATCCTATATGGTGCGACCCGTGCTAAGGGAGTTATGCTAGGTGATGAGGCCCATATTTTTCCAGGTCAGTTCGGCATCCTCGGATTTAACCTCAACCCGATGTACAAATTCAACCGGTTCCTAAAAGCAGGTATCTCCCTAGACGGCCAATATGACGAAAGCGCGAATATTTATTCCGACGAGATCGTCCAAGTCGGCGAAGAGCCCCGATTCTACCGCCCGCCCCTCCATGAGCAAATCGGTATCGGCCTCTCCGCCCGTGGCGAGTTCACGATGCCATTCTTCTCGATCAATATAGGAGTCGGACATAATTTATTTTACAACAAAGGCGATCTGAAAGGATTATACCAGATCCTAGCCCTCAAGGTATCGGTTACACGAAATTTATTCCTGCATGTCGGATACCAACTGCACAAGTTCCATAATCCGAATAACTTGATGTTGGGGGTTGGGTATAGGTTCCATAATTAGCCTCACTCATAAATCAAGCAAAACAACCGTTCCGGCGCAAGTACCTCATTAGCCACCTCAAGAATTTGCCCGGCGGTTATTTTCTCAATCTGGGCGAATACTTCGGGGAGGGTGTCGTAACGGTTGTAATGGAGGTAGCTTTTTCCTAAGCCAAGGAAAAGGCCCTCCCGGTTATCGCCCGACACACCCAGTTGACCGATTACCTGCTTCTTGGCGGCGGCTAATTGAGTGGCGGACAGTTTTACGTCACGTAAACGGGCTAATTCCTTATGCACCAAACGCATCGCTTTCTCACGATTCTTCGGGTCTGTCCCGAAATAGATACTGGCTAGTCCGGTATCGGTATAAGAGGTTATATTGGATTCTACGTTATAGACCAAGCCATGCTTTTCCCGCAAGGAGACATTCAAGCGGTTATTCATGCCCGGACCACCTAAGATATTGTTCAACAAGAACAAAGGGATACGTTTTTTATCGTGCATACTGAAAGCCCGGCCACCGATCAGTACATGGGCTTGATGGGTATCTTTATGGATCTGGCGTACGCAAGCCTCGATGGGGTCCGGAGCTTTCCGGATCCGTTCAGCCATCGGGAAAGAGATATCGCTTAAAGCGGATTCCGCTGATTTCAAGATCTTCTTGAAGTCTTTTCGTCCCATCGAGAAGAACACCATATTCTCCGGGGCGTAGAAACGACGCATGAAAGAACGACCGGACTCGGAGTCAAAGCGAAGAAGAGATTCCTCATCCCCTAAGATATTATGCCCGAGGGCATGACCTTTATAAAGCAAGTTCTCAAACTCGTCGAATATAAGTTCCGAAGGACTATCCTCATACGAATTGATCTCATCCAAGATGACATCTACCTCCTTATCGATCTCCTGTTTGGGGAATTGGGAATGGAAAACCAGATCGGTCAATAGCTCAAACGCCCGGCCGAAATTTTCCTCCATAAAAATGGAATAAACAAAAGTCTCTTCCTTCGTAGTATAGGCATTCAACTCCCCTCCTACGTTCTCCATACGGTTCAGGATATGCCACGCTTTCCGTTTCTCCGTACCTTTGAAGATCATGTGTTCAACGAAATGCGCCAAGCCAAATTCATCCTCGTTCTCATCCCGTGTACCGGCGTTCACGGCGAAACCGCAGTAAGAGACCGGGGAATTAACCGGGAGATGTACCATGCGAAGTCCATTCGGCAATGTATGAGCGATATAATCCATTTTCCTTCTTGTTTGTATCAGCCCGCAAAGGTACGAAAGACTTTCCGGAAAAACATGTACGTCTTTTTCAAAAAACATGTACGTGTTTCCGGAAAAAGACGTACGTGTTTTTTTCGATCTATTTGCCTCCTTGGAAAAAATACCTACATTTGTGTAAATTAAACAGATAAGGCTATGGGAAATATCGTCAGAAAATTACCGATAGGCATACAGAGTTTTGACAAACTACGTACAGAGAACTATTTGTATGTTGACAAGACCGAGTTCATTTATCAAATGGCATACCAAGGTGTCCCTTATTTCCTGAGCCGCCCCCGGCGATTCGGCAAGAGCCTGCTGCTTTCTACCTTCAAGGCTTACTTCGAGGGAAAGAAAGAGTTGTTCAAGGGATTGGCCATAGAGAAACTGGAGACCGAGTGGAAAGAGCATCCGGTGCTTCATTTCAGCCTCAACGCCGAGTTGTACGATAGCCGCAAGGCATTGGAGAATATGCTGGAACGCCAGTTGAGGGAATGGGAAAAAATATATGATACCGGAGGAGAGGGTATCACCTATTCCGGACGGTTCATGACCATCATACGAAGGGCGGCGGAGATAACCGGAAGGAAGGTGGTCGTACTGATCGACGAGTACGATAAGCCATTACTTAGGAACCTGCACAACGAAGAGCTACAGAACGAGTTCCGGGAATTATTGACCGCCTTCTATACGGTCTTGAAAGATGCCGATCCTTGGCTGCGCTTCGTATTCATAACCGGTGTCACCAAGTTCGCGCAAGTCGGCATTTTCAGCAACCTGAATCATTTGAACGACATCAGCCTAGCCCCGCAATACGCGGCCCTTTGTGGCATGACATTGCCCGAGATCGAGGCAACTTTCCAGCCGGAGCTTCATGCCTTGGCCGAGGCGAATAAGCTTTCATACGAAGGTACCATCGAGAAAATTACACGCCGGTACGACGGCTACCATTTTGATTTCCGCAGCGGTATCGCCCTTTATAACCCGTTTAGCGTATTGAACGTGTTGAGTAAACAGGTCTTTTACGACTATTGGTTTGCTTCCGGTACCCCAACATTCTTGGCGGAGATGTTACGGAAAACGAATTACGATATACGGGAGCTGGACGGGATCGAGGTGTCCGAGGTATCCCTTTCCGACGATCGGGCGAACATCAATAACCCGGTTCCCATGATTTATCAAAGTGGATATTTGACGATTAAAAGTTACGATGAACGTTTCCGGTTATATACGTTAGGATACCCGAATGAGGAAGTTAAATATGGATTTTTGAATTTTGTCGCCTCCATGTATGCGCATTTACCGGAAACCGAGACTCCTTTTTATATCGGGAAGTTCATCCAAGAGCTGGAGAACGGAAACGCCGAGGCTTTCCTCACCCGCCTAAAGGCTTTCTTCGCCGATATCCCTTACGAGTTGAACGACCGGACCGAGCGTCATTACCAAGTGGTCTTCTACATCGTATTCAAGCTACTAGGACAATTCACCGAGGCCGAAGTACGTTCGGCCCAAGGACGTGCCGATGCCATTGTAAAAACTCCTCGCTACATCTACGTATTCGAGTTCAAGCTGAAAGGTACGGCCGAGGAGGCGATTCGGCAAATCGACGATCGAGGCTATCTGATTCCTTATACGGCCGACGAACGGGAAGTAGTCAAAGTGGGGGTCGCTTTCGACGCAGCCACTCGCAACTTAGGTGAATGGCTGATTGAAAAAACATTGTAATTCTATGAGAAACATGAAAATAATAATCTGTTTACTAACAATCACTTCCTTGGTTCTTACTGCTTGTGGAGGAGGAAGTAATGATATAGAGAAAGCGAAAAGCGTAGCGACCACGGAACATTTAAAGCGATACACCGAGGCCATCTCGCATGACTCCTGCCAAGGCCGTAAACCATTCTCGGAAGGGGCCGACCGTGCGGTGAACTATATCGCTCACCAAATGAAAGAGGTTGGGCTGAAACCCATCAACGGCGATTCTTATTTCCAACAGGTTAATATCATATCCTCACGCACACGATGTCCGGATCCGATGGTCCTAAAGACCCCGAAAGGGAAAATCCCCTTAGATTGGTTGGAAGGTTATACTGCTTTCTCCGCACGGATCGAGCCTGAGATCGATATCGATAACGCCGAGCTGGTATTCGCCGGCTATGGGATCGTAGCCCCCGAGTATGGGAAAAATGATTTCGAGGGAATCGAGAACCCGCGGGATAAAGTAGCGGTCGTTATCGTAAATGACCCGGGACTCGGAAGCGACAACACGGATTATTTTAACGGTGATATCATGACCTATTACGGCCGTTGGATGTATAAATTCGAGGAGGGCGCCCGACAGGGATTAAAAGGAGTCTTGATCATCCATGAAGACCGGGGAGCGGGCTACCCTTGGTCGGTCGTACGAGCTTCCGCCCAATCTAAAATGTATGTGGACAGCGATAGCGATGCTTATCATTGCCCGCTAAACGGCTGGATCCAATTCAATGCCGCCAAGCAATTGCTAGCCGATAATGGCTACGACATTGACCAACTAATCGAGCAATCTAAATCGCCGGACTTCAAGCCCATCTCCTTGAAATCTACGGTAACCGTCTCGATGAGGAACATCTTCGACCGCCAGCAAAGCCCCAACGTAATCGGTTATATTCCCGGTAGCGGGAACACGGATGAGAGTGTTATTTATCTAGGCCATTGGGACCATCTAGGCTATGGAGCACCGATCAACGGCGACAGTATCATCAACGGCGCTACCGATAACGCCGTAGCCATCGCATGGATGCTCGAGATGGCACGTTGTTTCAATGCCTTGAAAGAGAAACCCCGCCGGAATATCGTCTTCCTCTCCCCTACTTGCGAGGAGACCGGATTCCTCGGTACGAAATACTATGTGGAGCACCCGTTGTTCCCGATTGATAAGATAGCCGCCGTAATCAATCTGGATGTCTTCCCGCTATGGGGCGAGAACAACGATGTCACGATCACCGGATACGGCAACTCCGAGCTGGATGATACCCTAGCCGAGCTAGCGAAGAAATACAACCGTTACATCATGCCCGACCCCGACGCTTATAACGGGATGTTCTATCGCTCCGACCATTTCCCTTTCGTACAAAAAGGCATCCCGGCCATGTTCGCCAAAGGTTGGAACGACAACCGCAAACAGGGTAAGGAATGGGCCAAAGAGCATATCGCACGCTATTGGGCAGAAACTTACCACAAACCGACCGACCAGACCCATCCCGACACGGATGATTACAGTGGTCTGTTACAAGAAGTACAATTATTCTTCGACCTCGGTTATAAACTGGCGCAAGATACCGGATACCCGAAATGGAAGCCGAAGTCCGAATTCGCAAACGTCTTAAAAAGATAAGAATGAAAATCTTAGTTATCACGGGAAGTCCCCGGAGAAAAGGAACATCCGCCATATTAGCGGAGCAATTCACCGCCGGGGCGGAAAGTGTCGGGCACACGGTCGTGCGGTTCGACGCCGCCCTTAAAAAGGTAGCCCCTTGCGTCGCTTGCTCTTACTGCAAGAGACACGAGGGTGAATGCGCCCTCAAAGATGATATGGCCAACTTGATACCAGATCTGATAGCGGCAGAAATGGTCGTATTCGTCACGCCACTATACTATTCGGGAATGTCCGCCCAATTGAAAGCGGTTATAGATCGTTTCTACTCGATCAACTCCATCTTGCGGGCGACTCCAAAGCAAGCCATACTCTTAAGCGCCGGAGCCGACAAGGATCTTTGGCCGATGGAAGCACAGGAAACCCATTTCCGGGCCATATTCAGATACCTGAAATGGCAATTCCGTGGCTCGTTGCTAGCGGTCGGCGTACACGAACGGCAAGATATCGAACAGACAGGCTATCCGAGAAAAGCATGGGCTCTCGGTGAGAAAGCCGGGGTAAAATGATGCCAATATCAGTAAATATAAATACTTTCGCGATCGTTATTCAGGCAGGAATGCCGTAAAACAATCAATCAACAATATGGTAAACGAAAATATCACCTCTTTATTGGAGCAGGAAGCGGAAGCGGTTCGCAACATACCCGTTACGCCCGGATATGAGGAAGCGGTATCGCTTATAGTGAAACATGTACACGACCTAGGTGGAAAACTGATCATGAGTGGAATGGGTAAAGCTGGGCAAATCGCCTTGAATATCGCTACCACCTTTAGCTCGACCGGTACACCTGCTTTTTTCTTACATCCCAGCGAGGCACAACACGGAGATCTGGGAATCGTATGCAAGAACGATATCATGTTATTGATCTCCAACTCAGGAAAGACACGTGAACTGGTGGAATTGGTAGATCTCACGAGGGGTTTGGTGCCAGACATGAAATTTATCGTTATCACCAGTAACCCGGATAGTCCTCTAGCCGCCGAGGCGAACGTATGCCTGTTGACCGGCGCTCCCAAGGAAGTTTGCCCGTTAGGCCTTACGCCGACTACCTCCACGACCGTCATGACGGTAATAGGCGATATCCTCGTGGTCGGAACCATGAAGCGTATCCATTTCACCAACAAGGATTACGCCAAGCGCCATCACGGGGGCTACTTAGGCTCCAAGAGCCGTGAGCTAAGCAAGAATGAATAACAAACCAGTATATAGTCATGAGAAAAGTCTTTGGTATAGGAGAAACCATCCTCGATATCATTTTTAGGAACGACCAGCCACAGAAGGCCGTTCCCGGTGGTTCCGTTTTCAACGGATTGATATCATTAGGTCGATTGAATGTCCCCGTATCCTTTATCAGCGAGCTGGGCAACGACCGGGTTGGCAACATGATTCGGGATTTCATGGAAGATAACCACATCACGACCGAGTTCGTAGACCGTTTCCCCGATGGGAAAAGTCCTATATCACTCGCTTTTCTGGACGACGATAAGAACGCTAATTATATCTTCTACAAGGATTACCCGGCGCAACGGCTGGAGGTGCCCCTGCCTAAGATCGAGAAAGACGATATTTTCGTGTTTGGCTCTTATTATTCCCTGAACCCGGTCTTGCGGACTCGTATGGTAGAATTTCTGCAATACGCCCAAGAACGGAAAGCGATCATCTATTACGATCCCAATTTTCGCAAGGCACACGCTCATGAGGCGATCCGCCTCATGCCTACCGTACTGGAAAATCTGGAATTCGCCGACATCGTCCGGGGCTCGGACGAGGACTTCCAGAACCTTTATGGCAAGAGCGACGCGCAGGAGGTTTACAAAGAGCATATTCAGTTTTATTGTGATCGTTTCTTAACAACTCACGGGGCAAACGGAGTCAATCTCCACACCCGTAATTTCACACGACATTTCGATTCCCCGCAAATCCAGCCGCTTAGTACCATCGGCGCCGGCGACAATTTTAACGCGGGTATTATCTACGGACTTCTAAAGTATGACGTACGCCATGCCGACCTTCCCTCTCTGGATCAGGATACTTGGGAAAAAATCATCCGCTGCGGAATGGACCTCGCCTCCGAGGTTTGCCAAAGCTATGATAATTATATATCCAAGGAGTTCGCGGCGAAGTATGTTAGTCAGTCTTAAATATCATTAATGAAGAAGCGGGAAAAACTTGTTTTACTATCTTTGTAAGGAAAGCTTATTATAATAGAAGACAATGTTAGGAAAGATTCTCTCTCTATTCGCCAGTGTGATCCTGTTAGTGGGTTGTTCCTCTAACGCACCCGACATACGAGCGATTTGCCTACGTGATGACATCGGAAATTACGTGATAAAATGGGAAAACGATCCGGTAATAGAGGGGATTGTCAAGATGACCGTGTCCGACAACCCGGATCTTTTCACCAACGAGTCCCCAATCATTTACGCCAACATCAAGGATGGCGTGGCTACTTACATCACGAACGATAATATATCACGTAAGTATTTCCGCCTTTCTTTTAATGATAAATACGCACGGATCATCGGGGCACGCTCGGCGGTTATGGATAGCGTACAGAATCTCCGGGATCTAGGTGGTTATACCTCTACAAACGGGAAGACGGTGAAATGGGGCAAGGTATTTCGCTCCGGCGAGTTAAGCAGCTTGAGCGAATGGGACTCCATCCGATTGGATAATCTAGGGATCAAGACCATCATCGACCTCCGTACGAACCAAGAAACCCTCACCGCCCCTATCAAATATACGAAAGCAAATATCCTGCAAATCCCCATCTCGGTCGGCAAGATCGCCGATGCCCCCCAACGTGTTATCGAGGGACGAATGCGGAAAGGAGACGCCGGGGTATATATGGAAGACGAGTACCTGCAATTCGTGACAGATAATACCGATCAGTTCGCCAAGGTACTGGAACAGTTCCAGAACGAGGATAATTACCCCATTCTCATCAGTTGTTCCTACGGAAAGGATCGTACCGGGTTTCTCACCGCCATGTTACTCGCCGCCTTGGATATTCCCCGGGACGCCATCATGGAAGACTACTTGACATCCAATCAATATATCGATACGAGTCATTTAGCTGATATCGTGAAACATCTCTCCACAGACGCCCAAGAAAGCATCACGGTCTTCCTTACGGCCAACGAGGGACTCATGGACCTAGCTTTCCATAAAATCAAGAAAGAGTACGGTTCCACCGAGAAATATTTGTCGAAAGGATTACGTCTTACTGATAAGAAACGTGAAAGGCTAAAAGATATATTACTTTATTGATATGAATCCGAATTATTTACGTACCTTTGCGGCCACTGAATATTATCATATATACACAATCGCATTTTGAAAACATTTGAAGAATTAGGAGTTGCCGCACCGATATTAAAGGCAATTCAAGAGATGGGCTACGAATCGCCCATGCCGGTACAGGAAGAAGTGATTCCTTTCTTACTGGGAGAAGATAACGACGTAATCGCATTGGCACAAACAGGAACCGGCAAGACAGCCGCTTACGGCCTGCCGATCCTGCAAAAGATCAATGTCTCTCAATATCAGCCTCAAGCGCTTATCCTTTGTCCGACACGCGAGCTTTGCCTACAGATAGCGGACGATTTGAACGATTATTCTAAATACATCGATAACCTGAAGGTTCTCCCTGTATACGGAGGTTCCAGTATAGAGAGCCAGATCAAGACACTGAAGAGAGGCGTACACGTGGTAGTGGCTACCCCGGGACGTCTGATCGACTTGATGAACCGCAAGACGGTTGATCTGGGGAACGTGAAAAATGTCATCCTCGACGAGGCGGACGAGATGTTGAACATGGGTTTCACCGACAGTATCAACGAGATCTTGGCGGCTGTACCGGAAAACCGCAATATGCTGCTCTTCTCCGCTACCATGCCGAAAGAGATCGCCTCTATCACCAAGAAATACATGAAGGATCCGAAAGAGATCGTCATTGGCAGGAAGAACGAGGGAAACAAGAATATCCGCGACATTTATTATATGGTTCGTGCGCAGGATAAATATCTCGCCTTGAAACGTCTAGCCGATTATTACCCGAACATCTACGGTATCATATTCTGCCGTACCCGTAAGGAGACACAGGAGATCGCCGATAAATTGATTCAAGACGGTTATAACGCCGACTCCTTGCACGGCGAGCTGAGCCAAGCGCAACGTGACTACGTGATGCAGAAGTTCCGTATCAAGAATATCCAGTTATTGGTCGCTACGGACGTAGCCGCACGTGGTTTGGACGTGGATGACTTAACCCATGTAATCAATTACGGTCTGCCGGATGAGGTAGAATCTTATACCCACCGCCGCGGACGTACGGGCCGTGCGGGAAAAACGGGTATCGCTATCTCTATCTGCCACGTAAGGGAAAAAGGCAAGATTCGCGAGATCGAACGGATCATCAACAAGAAATTCGACAGAGGCGAGATGCCTACCGGTGAGCAAATCTGTGAGAAGCAATTGTTCAACTTGGTGGACCAGATCGAGAAAGTGAAAGTGAACGAGGAGGAAATCGCCAGTTTGATGCCTTCTATCTACCGTAAATTGGAATGGCTGGATAAGGAAGATATCATCAAACGTGTCGTATCCTTGGAGTTCAACCGGATGATCGACTATTATAAAGATAACGATGATATCGAGGTTGTAGACGAGAACGCTCCCCGAGAGAGAGGTAAACGGGGTGGCAGAGGCGAAGCGGAAGAAGGTTACACCCGTTTCTTTATCAACTTCGGTAAGACAGACGAGCTTACGCCTCCTCAACTTATTGAGTTAGTCAACAAGTGCGTACCGGGCAAGGTTCGTATCGGTCGTATCGACTTACGTGATAATTTCTCATTCTTCGAGGTAGAAGAGGGAGAAGCCAACCGTGTCATGGACTCGATGAACGGCTTCGAGGTAGACGGACGACGTATCTCCGTGGAACCGGCGCAAGCGAAAGGCGAGGGAGGAAAAGGTGGACGTAGTCCTCGTGGAGGCAGTCGTGGAGGCAATGGCTTCCGAGACAGACGGGATAGCGGTAGAGGAGGCAGAAACAACCGCCGGGAAAGTGACCGTGGAGACCGTGGCGGCAGACGTTCCGGCCGTAGTGACGACAAACCGAAGCGCAAATTCTATGAGGACACTCCTCGTAGCAGGAAGAAACGTAAGTAAATATACATTTATAACTATTTAAGATGAGTCTGGTATTGCACCGGGCTCATTTTTTTAATTAAGGTTATAGACATCTTAAATATGCGTAAATAGGGAGTTTGTGGGTTAATTCCTTATTTTTGCGAAAAACTGAAAAATAGCCCGGAAACATGCAAACAGAACAAGTACGTCAACTTACCATAGAAGACTTATCGCAAAACGCAGAACTTGACTACGTTGATGGAGATATCGCATTTGCCAATAATATCCATCTTCCCCACGCGCCCCATCCCGAGCTAGTCAAGATAGATGCGTTTAAATTACTGGCATGTACAAAAGGTTCCCTGCAAATAGACGTCAATTCCAAGACACGGATTATCCGGGCCAACGAAATTTTATGTTGTCTTCCCCTGACCGTACTTCGTAATCCTATCGGTAGCGATGATCTGGAGTGCAAGGGAATCGCCCTTTCCACGAGTATAGTCAGGAGATTCGTCAGTCAAGGAGGCGGCATACGGGACAAGTTTTTTTACCTTGAACAGAACCCTGTCTTACAGATGGGACAGGAAGGGGGGCAGGTTTTTGAATTATACTATGCCTTAATTGGTTCTAGAATAAAGGCAACAGACAATCCTTACCAGAAAGGAATCATGTCTGCCCTTACCGGCGCTATATTTTACGAGTTGCTGGCCAATCTGGATAAATATTGCGCGCCAAAGAATAACACGATGTTCAAGCAGGGCGACCTCTTATTCATGAGATTTCTGGAATTACTATCCAACTCAAAGATAAAGGTACGTTCCGTTTCCTTTTATGCGGATAAACTCTTTGTCACCACCAAATATCTCTCGGCGGTATGTAAACAGGTCTGTGGAAAGACAGCCTTCGATATAATTAATGAGTTCGTTGTAGAAGATATCACCGAACTACTTAAATACTCTGAAAAATCCATTAAGGAAATAGCCGATTATTTAGAGTTCCCCAATCTCTCATTTTTCGGGAAATATGTAAAGGCGCATACGGGCATGTCACCCACCAAATACAGAAAGCATCTCATAAACAAGATATAAGAACACACCGTACTTTTCCGGAAAACCACATTACATAGTACAATAAGAACACTTCACTGGTATATTAGATATATAAAGATAGGCTATCTCCTTTTAACTTTGCCCCCGAATTTTAAAAGGATATACAGATGGTTATGAGTTTAAAATGGATGAGACTAATAGGATTAGTCGGTTTTACGGCAGCATTGGTGTCTTGCAAACAAACACCTAAAACTCCAATGAGCGCCAATTATGCAACAATGAAAGTAACAGTAAGTGACAAGAATTTCTCGACCTCTTATTCAGCCACGATCCGTGGACGGCAGGATATCGATATCTATCCGCAGGTATCCGGAACTATCGAGCGCCTTTGCGTAACAGAAGGCGAGAAAGTCCGGAAAGGACAGATTCTTTTCGTCATAGACCAAGTACCCTACAAAGCTGCCTTGAACACGGCTATAGCCAACGTTAAATCGGCAAAGGCAGGCTTAGCCACGGCGGAATTGACTTACAACAGCAATAAAGAGTTATATGCCCAGAAGGTAGTATCGGAATTCAGCCTAAAGACGTCCGAGAACAGTTATCTCACCGCACAAGCCGCTCTGGCACAAGCCGAGGCGCAAGAGATAAATGCCCGGAACAACCTTTCCTATACCGAGGTAAAAAGCCCGAGTGACGGAGTGGTAGGAGCGTTACCCTATCGTGTCGGAGCCTTGGTCAGCGTCAATATACCGCAGCCATTGACTACAGTGTCCGACAACTCGGACATGTATGTGTATTTCTCCATGAATGAGAACCAGCTTTTATCCTTGACCCGTGAATATGGTTCCATGGATGACGCGCTGAAGAACATGCCGGAAGTGGAACTTAGGTTGAACGACAACTCCATATATAACCAGAAAGGAAAAATCGAATCTATCAGTGGCGTGATCGACCGGCAAACCGGTACGGTAGTGGTGCGTTCCGTATTCCCTAACGAAGCCCGTTTGTTGCACAGCGGGGCATCGGGAACGGTTGTCATACCCAGCACGTACAAGGATTGTATCGCCATTCCACAAGGAGCTACCGTACGCCTACAAGATAAAATAGTAGTCTATAAGGTAGTGGACGGCAAGGCTACATCTACATTGATCACGGTAGCCGATTTAAGCGACGGACGAGAATATGTTGTTCTAGACGGTTTACAAGCCGGTGATGAGATCGTCTCGGAGGGTGCCGGACTGATACGTGAAGGTACACAGGTTAAATAAATAAGGAGAAGATCGTATGAAAGGAAATATATTTATCAAACGGCCTGTCATGGCTATGTCCATCTCCATCCTTATATTGGTGATCGGACTGATTTCACTCTTCACGTTGCCCGTGGAGCAGTATCCCGATATCGCTCCTCCTACGGTATATGTACAGGCCACTTATACCGGGGCCGATGCCAATGCCGTGATGAACAGTGTCATCATGCCACTGGAAGAGAGCATTAATGGCGTGGAGAACATGATGTATATCACTTCTACCGCGACCAATGCGGGTACGGCCACCATCCAAATCTATTTCAAGCAGGGAACGGACCCCGATATGGCGGCAGTCAACGTACAGAACCGGGTGTCCAAAGCTCAAGGATTGCTGCCTGCCGAGGTAACCAAGATCGGAGTCTCCACGCAGAAACGTCAGACCAGTTTCCTACAGATCGACGCATTGGTTGGTACCGATGGCCGTTACGACCAAACGTTCCTTGCCAATTATTTGGATATTAACATCATTCCACAAATCAAACGTATAGAAGGCGTGGGCGACGTGATGATGCTGGGCGACTCCTACAGTATGCGTATCTGGCTGAAACCGGAACGAATGGCGCAATACGGATTGATACCCTCGGATGTGACCGCCGTATTAGGGGAGCAAAACCTTGAGGCACCTACCGGCCAGCTGGGTGAAAATTCAAAAAATGTCTTCCAATACACCATGAAGTATCATGGCCGGTTAAAAAACGTGGACGAGTTCAAAAATATAGTCGTCCGTGCACAGGAAGATGGTTCTGTCTTGCGATTGAAAGACATCGCCGAAGTGGAATTAGGTACCCTGAGTTATGGTTTCGACAGTAAAATGGATGGTAAAGCTGCCGTTTCATTCCTTATCTACCAGACAGCAGGTTCGAACGCGACAGCTGTAAACGAGGAAATCTCCAACCTATTGGAAAAATTGGAAAAGGATTTGCCGAAAGGTATCGAGTTCATGACTATGATGAGCTCCAACGACTTCCTTTTCGCCTCTATCCATAACGTAGTCGAGACATTGATCATCGCTATCATCCTCGTTATCCTAGTGGTTTATTTCTTCCTTCAGGATTTCAAGAGTACGTTGATCCCGTCTATCTCCATTATAGTTTCCCTAATCGGGACCTTTGCCTGCCTTGTGGCGGCGGGATTCAGTATCAATATCCTGACCTTGTTCGCGCTCGTGCTAGCTATCGGTACGGTGGTGGATGATGCCATAGTCGTGGTGGAGGCGGTACAAGCCAAGTTCGATTCCGGTTATAAATCGTCTTATCTGGCAACCAAGGATGCCATGGGCGATGTAACCATGGCGATTGTGTCTTGTACCTGCGTGTTTATGGCGGTGTTCATCCCCGTGACTTTCATGGGAGGTACATCAGGTGTATTCTATACCCAGTTCGGTATTACGATGGCTACCGCCGTAGGTATCTCCATGATCTCGGCCTTGACATTGTGTCCGGCACTTTGTGCCATTATGATGCGCCCTGCAGACGGGAAAAAGAGTGCCAAGAGCATCAACGGCCGTGTACGTGCGGCTTACAACGCCTCATTCAACGCCGTGTTGGGAAAATATAAGAAAGGCGTCATGTTCTTTATCCATCACCGCTGGATGGTATGGACCGCACTTGTGGCTACCATCCTATTGCTTGTCTGGTTGATGGCAACCACGAAGACGGGACTTGTACCGCAGGAAGACCAAGGTACGATCATGGTAAACGTCTCCATCGCTCCGGGTAGCACATTGGAGGAGAACAAAGTTACGATGGCCAAGGTGGAGAAGATCCTAGAGAACACACCGGAAATCGAACACTACGTGCGTGTAGCCGGCTATGGGTTGATCTCGGGACAAGGTACTTCTTACGGAACCGTTATCATCCGCCTGAAAGACTGGAGCGAGCGAAAAGGTAGCGAGCATACCTCCGACGCGATAGTAGGACGGCTTAACGCGCAGTTCTACCAGATTAAGGAAGCCCAGATATTCAGCTTCCAACCGGCCATGATCCCCGGCTATGGCATGGGTAACTCCATCGAGCTGAATATGCAGGATAAGACAGGCGGCGACATGACTACTTTTTATAACTCCATCATGCAGTTCCTCGGTGCGCTGAACCAACGCCCGGAAGTGGCTATGGCCTATACATCTTACGCCATGAACTTCCCGCAGATATCCGTGGATGTGGATGCCGCTAAATGTAAACGGGCAGGTATTTCACCTTCTTCTGTGCTCGATGTGCTGGGAACCTATTGCGGCGGCGCATATATCTCGAACTACAACCAGTTCGGAAAGGTATATCGTGTGATGCTACAAGCCTCACCCGAGTACCGCCTCGATGAGCAAGCGTTGAACAATATGTTCGTACGGAACGGAACGGAAATGGCCCCTATCAGCCAGTTCGTCACTTTGAAGGAGATCATGGGATCTGAGGTGGAAAACCGCTTCAACCTGTTCAGTGCCATTACCGTGAACGTGAACTCGGCTCCGGGTTATTCTACCGGTGAGGTTCAGAAAGTCATTGAAGAAGTGGTAGAGCAGACCTTGCCTTCCGGATATGGATATGAATACGGCGGTATGTCACGTGAGGAATCCGCTTCCGGCGGTGCCCAGACGATATTCATCTATGCGGTTTGTATACTGCTTATCTTCTTGATTCTTTCTTGTTTGTATGAGAGTTTCCTCGTTCCGTTCGCCGTCATCCTTTCCGTACCATTCGGTTTGATGGGTTCATTCCTTTTCGCCAAGGTATTCGGGCTGGAAAACAATATTTACCTGCAAACAGGTGTGATCATGTTGATCGGTTTATTGGCAAAGACGGCCATCTTGATCACGGAGTACGCCATTGAGCGCCGGCGCAAGGGTATGGGTATCATCGAATCCGCTTATTCTGCCGCCCAAGTTCGTTTGCGTCCTATCTTGATGACCGTTTTAACGATGATCTTCGGTATGCTTCCGTTGATGTTCGCGACTGGAGCCGGTGCCAACGGTAACTCGTCATTGGGTACGGGTGTCGTAGGAGGTATGGCTGTCGGGACACTAGCGTTGCTCTTTGTGGTACCGGTGTTCTATATCGTTTTCGAGTATTTGCAGGAAAAGATCCGTAAACCGATGGAGGAAGAGGCCGACTTGCAGGTACAACAAGAACAGGAGAAGAGTGCGATTGAACGCAACCAAGAATAAATTGAGTCAATACCCATTCTAAATTACAGATAAAGGATGAAACAACATATAATAATAACACTAGCTGTATCCAGTGTCATGCTGAGCAGCTGTGGCATATACAGTAAATACAAACCAGCGACCGAGGTGCCCGAGAATTTATACGGGCAGGAAACCGTCGTAACGGAAGATACCGTCACCTTGGGTAGCATGAACTGGCGGGAGGTATTCACCGATCCCCAGCTACAGACGCTTATCGAACAAGGATTGCAAAATAACACGGACTATCTATCCGCCCAACTCAGGGTTGAGGAAGCCGAGGCCACTTTATTGTCCGCCAAGCTAGCGTTCCTCCCTTCTTTCGCCTTTTCCCCGCAAGGAACGGTGAGCAGTTTCGATTCCCATAAGGCAACACAGACCTATTCGGTACCGATAACAGCCAGTTGGGAACTGGATATATTCGGTAAAATGCGTAACGCTAAGAAACAGGCTCAAGCCCTTTACGCACAAAGTCAAGATTATCGGCAAGCGGTACGTACACAACTGATCGCCGGAATAGCTAATACCTATTACACCCTGCTTATGCTGGATGCTCAGTTGGAGATCTCAGAGCAAACCGCTTCCTCATGGAAGGAGACGGTCAATTCCACCCGTGCCCTAATGAATGCGGGCATGGCGGATGAGGCGGCCGTCTCCCAAATGGAAGCTACGTATTACAGCATCTGTACGTCCGTCCTCGACCTGAAAGAACAACTCAATCAGGTAGAGAACAGTCTTGCGCTGTTACTGGCCGAGACACCGCATATCATACAGAGAGGTAAATTAGAAGGTCAGCAGCTACCGGAAGATTTCTCTGTAGGCATACCCGTCCATTTGTTATCGAACCGCCCTGATGTAAGGGTCGCGGAACGTACTCTGGAAAGTGCGTTTTACGCTACCAACCAAGCCCGTTCCGCCTTTTACCCCTCTATTACCCTAAGTGGTTCGGCTGGCTGGACTAACTCGGCAGGTGCGGCCATCACCAATCCGGGTAAGTTCCTTGCCTCGGCGGTAGGCTCACTCACCCAACCGCTTTTCGCCAGAGGGCAACTTCTCGGACAACTAAAAATCACCAAAGCGCAACAGGAAGAGGCGCGGCTGAGTTTTGAGCAAGCTTTGCTGAACGCAGGAACTGAGGTAAACGACGCTTTGGTACAATATCATACCGCACGTGACAAAGCCGTGTACTTTGAAAAACAGATAGAGTCCCTCGAAAGGGCCTATAAGAGTACGTCCCTACTCATGCGGCACGGAACGACAACCTATCTAGAAGTACTCACGGCGCAACAAGGACTATTAAACGCCCAACTAACCCAAGTGGCTAATCGTTTCACGGAAATCCAAGGGGTTATCAACCTCTATCAAGCCTTAGGCGGAGGACGTGAATAGGCCATTTGTTTATTCATATTTGAAAACAGCAGAAGGATTGCCCGGAAAGTGATTTTAGGGCAATCCGTTTTTTATTTAGTGCTCTCCATCTTTTACCCCTATTTACCGTCCTGTAGAGACATAGCGTATCGCATCTCCTACTCTCTTTGTATTGTATTTAAGAATTAACAAATAAATCGTATATTTACAGTCGAAAAATCATGGTTTACGATTAACCTAAATATCTAAATTCAATATGAAAACATTCTTCAAACGCTTCCTGCTCTCCTGTTTCCTGCTTACCGCCGGATTGAGTTACATGGCAGCGCAAAACTACCAACATGATTTTGACCAAGTCGTAAAGAAGGTAGATGACCTCCTATGGTACGAGAAAGTGGGCGACATCGCCCATATCGTCCGGGAACTGATCGCCCAGGAATACATCGTGGTCTCCGCCGAATACCGGGGTAGCACGGGGTATGGCAAGGCTACTTACGATAATATCGATTACGGAGGATTAGAAAACGAGGATGTCTACGTTAGTCGTAATTATATGGTAGAGAATTTCGATATCGTAGATGCCAATCGTATCGGCAGGAAAGAAGTTCGACTACAAAATATTCGACCGTGCTCCCGGTGCACATAGCTTCGACCGGACCGACACGAAACAAGCTTCCGAGATACGACTCGGCATCTACCAGTTCCTCGCCAAGCATCTAAAACCCAATAAGCCATTCAAATCCGTAAAAGACGTACGAAAAGCGGCCTACAAATTTAATTGATACAAACATCTAAATAACACAAGAAAGATGAAGAAACTTTTTACCTATGTTCTTATGCTTTGCGCCAGCCTATCCGTTTCGGTGGCGCAACAAATCCAGTATCCGGAGCCGATCTTGAACCCGGAGAGTTGTACGAGTATCATGGTCGGCAAAAAAGCCTCGGCGGATGGCTCCGTGATGACTAGCCACACCTGCGATAGCAATTACCGCACTTGGATGGATATCGTACCTTCCGCCTCGTACGATCACGATACGACAACCACGGTCTATACCGGACGTATGCATACCGAATATGCCGAGGGAACCCGGGGGATGATCGCGAAAGGAACACTGCCCGAAGCGCGATCTACGTATCAATTCCTCAACACGGCCTATCCTTGCCTGAACGAGAAGCAACTAGGCATCGGGGAAACAACAATCACCGGCCGGAAAGCCCTTGTCAACAAGAAAGGTATGTTCATGATCGAGGAACTTCAGCGAATCGTCTTACAACGTTGCACGACCGCCCGTGATGCCATCCGTGTGATGGGCGAGTTGATCGAGAAATACGGATATGGCGACTGGGGCGAGTGCCTTACGATAGCGGATCCGAAAGAGGTATGGCATTTCGAGGTCTTCGGCGAGGGTCCGGATAAGATCGGTGGCGTATGGGCGGCGATCCGTATCCCCGACGATCATGTAGGCGTATCGGCGAATATCCCGCGTATCTCTAAGGTCGATCCGAAAGATACGGACAATTGCATGGCTTCCGCCAACGTATTCGAGGTAGCCAAGCGCATGGGCTTCTGGGACGGAAAGAAACCGTTCCGCTTCTGGGAAGCGTATGGAGGCGGAAATTATTCCGGTGAGATGAAATCCTTCAGTATCCGTGAGTTCTTTATATTGAATAAATTAGCGCCTTCCTTACGTTTATCGTATGACGCAGAAGAACTTCCCATCAGCGTAAAGCCGGACCGGCAAGTATCCGTAACGGATGTGATGGCTCTCCTCTCCGAAACGTACGAGGGTACGGAATACGATATGACCCAGAACTTGAAAGTAGCCGTAAAGAAAAAAGATAGTAACGAGACCGATACGGTTATCAGTCCGGTAGCCAATCCTTGGATGACTCGGGATATGGTGAACATGTTGAATGGGTTAAAACCGGACGCCGTAAAAAGCTACCGTTTGGTTGCCGTACCACAATGCTCCTACTCTACCGTGATCCAGTTACGTGACTGGTTACCCAATGCGGTAGGCGGCGTGGTTTGGATGGCCTATGATAATCCCGGACAAAGCCCCCGCATCCCCATCTTCTGTGGGACGAAAGATCTCCCGGCTTGCTTCAAGGTTTGCGGACAGCACCGTTACCGGGAAGATGCCGCCGTATGGGCTTTCCGTCGTGCCAATAAACTCGCTACCGTACGTTGGGGAGCGACTAAAGATCGTATGAAAGCATCTATCGCCCATTTTACGGAGAAAGGGCAGACAGAACTTCCTTTCGTAGAGAGCCGTTACAAAGAGATTCTTACCCAACAAGGTGAGGAGGCCGCAAAAGAATACCTAACCGGATATACCGCCGATTTCGCCGGAGCCACGATGCTACGCTGGAGAGAAATGGGAGACTCATTCTGGACCCAATTCGAAAGAGGCTTCTAATCACCACATCCGATAGTAGAGACGAGGCACGCCCCGTCTCTACAATAATAATATAAACTTAAATTCATATACAATGAGAACATTCATTCTATCATGCGCCTTAGCGCTAGGTTCCTTGAGCACATTCGCCCAAGGCTACCAATTTACGGATGTAGTAAAGGTACCCGCCACGCCAGTCAAGAATCAAGCATCCACGGGAACCTGTTGGTGCTTCGCCACGACCTCTTTCATGGAGTCGGAATTACTCCGTATGGGAAAAGGGACGTACGATCTCTCCGAGATGTTTATCGTCCGCCAGAAATACATGAACCAGTTGCAGGATAATTACGTCCGCCAAGGCAGAGGTAATATCGGTCAAGGAAGTCTCTCTCACACCTTCATGAACGCTTTCAACCAAGTAGGTATCGTTCCGGAAGAGGTGTACTCGGGTATCAACTACGATTCCGACCGGCACAATCATGCCGAGATGGTAAAATACATCAAGGCGATCGCAACGACAGCCGTGGACATGAAGAAACGCAGCCCGGAATATTACAAACTAATCGATAACCTATTCGATACCTACCTAGGCAAGCTTCCGGAGAAATTCACTTATCAAGGCAAGGAATATACCCCGAAGACATTCGCCGCCTCCCTAGGGTTGAATATGGACGATTATATCGAGCTGACAAGCTTCACGCATCATCCGTATTACCAGAAATTCGAGGTAGAGGTTCCCGATAACTGGGAGCATGCGCAAATGTACAACCTCCCGTTGGATGAGATGATGCAAGTCGCGGATTATGCTTTAAATAATGGTTACACGGTATGCTGGGATGGCGACGTGAGCGAGAAAGGTTTCTCTTTCAAGAACGGTGTAGCTATCAACCCGGAGGTGAAGAAAGTAGATGATTACTCTACTACCGACCGTGCTCGCTTTGAGAAAATGGACGAGAAGGAACGTTTGGAGGAAGTCTACAAATTCGAGAAACCTTTCCCGGAAGTAAACGTCACCCCGCAGGTCCGTCAAGAAGGCTTCGAGGCGTTCGTCACGACTGATGACCATTTGATGCACCTTACCGGCATCGCCAAGGATCAGAACGGAACGAAATATTATATCACGAAGAACTCTTGGGGAACCGAGCGTAATACTTTCGGCGGATACTTGAACATGTCCGATAGTTTTGTCCGTGCCAAGACGATTTATATCATGGTACATAAGGATGCGATACCAAAGGCAATCAAGTCTAAATTAGGCATTTAGAACTTTCCTATCGTATAGGATATTACAATGCCCATCGTAAGGTTGTTAGAATAGGCATTCAAAGCACCTTACAATGGGCATTATTAGCTCCTTAGAATGGGCATCCACAGAAATCACGGATACCCATCTCTTTTTTCTCTCATCGAACGAGCCTCAACTCTTCAATCAACCTTGGGCATTTACCCCATTTATCGATCATGAAAAGGACATAGCGGATATCTACGCCGATACAACGTTGCAAATCCGGTTCAAAAGCGATATCACCACTCATCGCCTCCCAGTTACCGTCGAAAGCAAGTCCGATCAAACGGGCGTTTTTATCGAATACCGGGCTACCGGAATTACCACCAGTGATATCATTGTTTGAGAGGAAGCACAGCTGCAACTCCCCTTTTTCATTCGCGTAAGGTCCGAAATCACGGCTACGAACCAGATCCAGTATCTCCGGTTGTACCCAGAACTCATCGCTCGTCGGGTCCTCTTTCTCTAGGATACCTTTATCCGTTGAGTAATAATTGTACCATGCGGCATCATAAGGACGATACCCTCCGATAGAACCATAGCTTAAACGCATTGTGAAATTAGCGTCGGAAGACAAAGCTTTCTCCGGATACATCTCCTTCAAGCCAGCGAAATACAACCGTTCTCCCTTAGCGATATCATACTCCGCATCGCCCATCAACTGCTGTAACTGGAAGATAGACACCAATACGGACAAGCTCAGTTCCGCCGCCGGATCTTTTCTCAATTTCTCATATTGCTTCGGATTTCTCAACATCTCGGCGATCTTGTCGTACGACAATAAGGAAGTCTTCTTAAATACATCCGCCGCATATTTCTCATAATTTCCTTTATACTTCTTATCAATGCTCGTATAAATATCCGGCAAGAACTCCGAAGATACACGTTCTTTCGCGATCTTCATCATCGCGGCCAATACCTTCTGATCCAAAGACGGTTCGTAATCCTTGAAGAACGGTTGGATACGATCCTCTAAAAAGACAGTAATCTCTTCCGGAGTAGCTCCGTTTATATCCACCGATTGCACCATACGAGCCAAACGAATAATCTCCGCTCCACTGGAAAACGCCTCATTCAAATAGGTCAACGCCTCCCTATACTTATTGGTCGAGGTATATCCTTTTTCCAACAAATTCAAGACCTCGCCATATTTAGCGCCCCGGGCTTGATCTTTCGCTACCCAATCAGCGAAGGCCGTCTCCTCCGCACGTTTACGTTCGATCACGTTTAGATTCGCCAATCCTTTATTCATACCGATCGAGTTCTTCCAGTAATTAGAGCTTCCCGCATATTTGGAGGCATATTTGATACGTACGGCGTCGCTAGCCGACATAGCCTCTTTCCAGATGCCCTGCTTGATGCCACGCACCTCGATACGGGGCTTATTACTATTCTCGATACGCTGTTGCACGCCCCAAGAACACAAATAACGATCCGTGCTTCCCGGAAAACCGATTGTCATGGCATAATCCTTATCTTGATAACCTTGCATAGACACCTCCGCTACATATCTCGGGGTATAAGGCTTATTATCCGCGTTGTATTCCGCCGGTTTATTATCCGCGTTGGCGTACACACGGAACACGGAAAAATCACCGGTATGGCGGGGCCACATCCAGTTGTCCGTATCCCCACCGAACTTACCGATAGAGCTAGGCGGAGCGAACACCATGCGCACGTCACGAAATACGTCATATACGACCAAGAAATACTTGTTATTGTTATAGAAAGGAACCACGTCGGCTGCCTGGAACTCACTATTACCCACAGAGTCACAAATCACACGACCGATAGAATCGGCGGCGGATAAACGCTGGAACTCGTCCTCTATACCGGCGATCTGGCTGTTAATACGATCGCTCACGTCTACCGTCTCTTTCAGATAACGTACCGACAAACCCGGGACCGGCAACTCCTCTTGCTTGCTTTGGGATACAAAACCATCCTTCAAATAATCATGTTCCACGCTGCTCAATTGCTGGATAGAACCGAAACCACAATGGTGGTTCGTAAAGATCAAGCCCTCGTCCGAAACCGTAATACCCGTGCATCCGCCACCGAAGATTACCACGGCGTTCGCCACGCAAGGATCCGTCTCACTATACAACTGATCATAGGATGGGGTAAAACCCAACTCGGCCATTCTCGCCAAATTCTGCTTATTCAATTCCTTCAGCACCCACATGCCCTCATCGGCATATAACTGGCCGGAAGCGGCTAAAAGCAACAAAGCCGCCCACACTCTTTTCATCAACTTCATTCTTCTCTTATTAGTCTAAATTATTCGATTAGTAACTTAATGTTTTTTACCTCGACACGGGCCGACAACCATTCTGTAATCTTTTTACGCTCAACCTCTTTCACCTTCGTCTTACTCTTCAGATAAACCAGCATGACCGTATCTGGTTTCGCCGTCTCCGTATTCACGATATAGGTATGCGAGCAAGAAGCCTCTACCACAAAGGGAAACAACACTTTCATTTCCGGGATCAACTCGGATGTCAGACGCCCATAACTCTGGTATTTGTCAACCTGCCGTTTTAAAGAATCGATCTGGATGGTTTGCACACGCAGCACCTCTTCGCTATTCTTATACAAATCCTGCATCAACAGGCTCTTCAGCTCGTTGATATCCGTCGCTTCCTGGCCAAAGCCCTGCTGTACGATCAAATGGACATTTTTCAATCCGTATTTTGGCATCTTGGCTTTTGCGTTCGCGATCATCTCGTCCGGTACGGTTTGTCCGATCAACACCACTTTTACCTCTTTCTTCTCGCTTGTATCCGTAATCGCCTTACTCAATATTTGCGTATTCGGGAAACTCAGCTCTTCGGTGACGAACGTTCGTACCCTCTCATTAAAATAACTGCTACGGATCAAGTTATAACTCAAGAAAAGGCTGGGTACGATCGTGAAAAACACGATAATACCGACGTAACGGGTCACGATCTTTTCCCGTTGCTTATCCAGGAATACTTTCTTCGGATACTTCAATAAACGTACTACCACATAAGTAGCCAAGCTAATAAATACCGTATTGATAAAATACAGATAGAAAGCGCCGAAAAAGTAATATAAATTACCACTCGCCAAACCGAATCCCGCCGTACAAAGCGGAGGCATCAACGCCGTAGCGATAGCCACACCCGGGATCACGTTTCCCTTGCTTTTCGTAGAGCTCGCCACGATTCCGGCCAGACCGCCAAAGAAAGCGATCAACACGTCGTATACCGTGGGCTGCGTACGGGCAAGCAACTCGCTTTGGGCCTCACTGATCGGTGAAATAAGAAAATACAAGGTAGACGTTATTACGCTGAAGACCGTAGCCGTGGCAAAATTACGGAACGATCGCTTGATCAAGTCGAAATCGGAGATACCCAATCCCAAGCCGAATCCCATGATCGGTCCCATCAGCGGCGAGATCAACATCGCGCCAATGATCACTGCCGTAGAGTTGGTATTTAACCCGAGAGAAGCGACAAACGTAGCGAAAATAAGTACCCATAAGTTCGTCCCCTTAAACTCTATCCCCTTTTTAATGGATTCTATCGTCTCCAGCTCATCTTCCTTTTCCTGCCGGACATCAAAATTACGGACGAAAAAATCCATAATCTGTTTATGTAGCAATCCTTTTTCCATGCGGTATTAATCTTGTCCCATATTTATGCAAAGATATTCCAATTGTTTGTTTTTCTAACTATTTAATAGCTTTTTTATGGTGAGATTACGTATATTTGCATTTACAATACAACAACAAGAGATCCTATTTGTATGAAACGATATCTAATGCTTTTATGCTTATTGTTTATGTCCTTTGTCGTTTCATCTCAAACGACCACGCCAGACTCACTCAAAAACGCCTTGCAAAAAGCAACCTCCGAACGCTCAAGATTGGAAATCCTTACCAATTTAATGGACATCTCACGAAACGATGACATATTAGTAAACGCTAAACAACTCTATCAGGAAGCCTTAAAAGCGAATGACAATTACTATAAGGAAGCGGCGTTGACCGAGATTCTCCGGCATTATATCAACACGGACCAAACCGATAGCGCAAATGTCTACATCGCCAAGGCCGAGCAGGAGCTAAAAGGAGAAGCCAGAACCAGCCTCGTATCGTTCATGAAAATGATCCAAGATACGCGCGTCATATTCTACACATCCGGTGAACCGAGAAAGAAAGTCCTCATGAATTGCCTATTCAAGCTGGAAGAACCTGATAAATTATCTCCCTACGAGAAAATAGCCTGCAATTATATACTTGGTATGGCTGTCAGCAACAGCATTATGGAAGAAAATATGCTTAAGGAGGACTTTAAGCAAGGAAGAGAATATTTCGACAATGTTCTGGCCGAGGCGGAAAAACTGCCCCTACGATATGCGTACAATTTCTTGCCTAACACCTATTTCATGCTATGCGCTTATGCGAGTGACTCTCAAGAACGAGGACAATATGCTACCCGTTACCTAAATACGATCTTAGGTTACTCTAACATCCCGGAGATGAGGAAACGTCCTTACGCAGTCAACAAACGTCAATTATTAAGCGCTTATTCAAACCTTGCCATTAGCGCCGAGGCTATTGGAAAGGATTTGGCGACCTCTTATTACCGTAAGTTCATGAATCTGCTGAAGGCTTATCCGGAATCAGCTAGCGCCGCCCCGGAGTATGAGCTCTACTACACCTCATCGAATTATTACCTAGGTATTAAGGACTATAAGAAATTCATTGAGTTCAGTGACTCTTTGATCAATTTCTCCAAACAGATACCGCTTTACAAGGAACATGTAATCGCCTATGTGTCCGCGAAAGCTGCCGCTTACGACAGCCTCCGGATGTACAAGGAAGCCTATGAGACATCCAAGGAATACGCTGTATTGCTAGACACCTTACGTATGCAAGAACTCAGGAAGAAAATGGAAAATCTGGAGATCGAGAAAGGGGCGAACGAGTTGGTGATCGAAAAGAGATCATTGGAATTGGAATTACAGAAAAGCAAGAAAGAGAATTACCTGTATATATCCTTATTGCTTCTAGCTTTATGCGCCGTGTTCTATATCTTTTTCCGGCTAGGCAAAATGAGATCCCTCTATCGGGCATTGCAGAAGTCTAACGAGCTGGTCTTGATAGCGAACCAGAAAGCACAAGAAAGCGAGGAGATGAAGACCGCCTTCATCCGGAATATGTCTCATGAGATACGGACTCCCTTAAACGCAATCAACGGTTTCTCGGAACTCATCACCAACGACGATATCTCCATGGACGAGAAACAGGCTTTCAGCCGTATTATCTATGAAAACTGTTACCACTTGACTTCCATGCTGAACAATCTCCTTGAGATCGCCCAGCTCGATAGCGGCAATGATTCCCTTCCTCTTGTTCCCACACGTATCCATGAGCTTTGTTTACATGAGATGCAACAGGTAAAGAAATATCAAGAGAAGCCGGAGATCAACTATGTGGTGGAAGGCGATAAGGAGAATGATATGATCTTGACCAACCGTGCTTATTTCAGTTTGATCATCTCGCATCTGCTGGCAAACGCGAATAAATTCACGGAGAAAGGAAGCATCACGCTTTCATACCATCTGGATAGCGGAGCCAATTTAGTGACCTTGTCGGTAACAGATACGGGTTGCGGCATCCCTCAAGACAAACAGGAATGGATATTCGAGCGTTTCACGAAGACCAATGATTTCATTCCCGGCTCTGGCCTGGGGCTTTACCTATGTCGCTTGATCGTTAACCGGCTAAACGGTAAGATAAAGACAGATCCGTCTTATACGAAAGGCTCACGCTTCGTTATCACGATGCCAATCGCCACGCCGTCCAAACCCTCCGAACCTACCGATTAACGAAAGAAACGTCCTACGTACGGGAGTTCTCGTAAAGGTAAATCCCTTTTAACCATAAATGCGATGAATACGCCTAATAAGATCGTGCGGTATCCCAACCGGAGCCATTCAGACTGTATCGGCAGTGCCATGCCTGCCACGTATAACACCGTCGCCACTCCGAAATAAAGAAACGCGGATTTCAAGTCGTACTCGATCGGGAATTTCTTTTGTCCTACAAAATAGGATAAAAGCATCATCAATAAATTACAAAAGAACGATGCCCACGCACAAGCCATATAACCGTACGAGGGACCGAACAGCAAGATAATAGAGACCGTGGCCACACATCCGATCGTGGAGAAATAGGCGCCCCATCGTGTCTGGTCGATCAGCTTATACCATAAGGAGAGGTTGAAATAAATACCGAAGAACAACTCGCCCAGCATCACGATCGGCACCACCCGTAATCCGGGATAATAGGCCGGCCCGACAAAGTACTTCAAGATATCGATATAGAACATTACCCCGAGGAAGATAAACAAGGCGAATATGATGAAATATTTCATCGCTTCCGAGTAGGCTTTCTTATTATCATCGCTCTTGTTTTTAGCGAAAATAAACGGCTCATAGGCATACCGGAAAGCCTGCGTGAACATCACCATCACCACGGCGATCTTGAAGCATGCGCCGTATATACCCAATTGCTCATTCGCGTACTCCTTATCATCAAACAAGAATGGAAACAGGATCTTATCTGCCGTCTGGTTAAAGATACCGGCAATACCTAGAATGAGGATCGGGAAGGAATAACGCAAGATTTGTTTCAATACCGTTCCGTCTACTTTCGCCCGTATGCCCGGCAAGATATCCGGGATCAAAAGCAATAAGGTTATCAGTGTCGTAAACACGTTCGCCACGAATACATAGCCTACCCCATAATCCGGACGATAGAACCAGCTTATCGCCTCCGGATAGTGCGTATGCAACCACGGACAAGTGATCAAGAAGAATATATTCAAGATAATATTCAAGAAAATACTCAGCAACTTAATCCCGGCGAAACGCCATGCTTTCCCCTTATACCGAAGATAAGCGAACGGAATGCAACAAAAAGCGTCTACCGCCACGATACCCGCCATCATCCCGATATACTCCGGATGGTCGCCATATCCCAAGCCGGCACTAATAGATGGTAATAAGGCGAAAACCGCTACGCTAAACAGCGCCGAACTTCCCAGCAAGCAATACAGCACGGAAGCATACACCCGCATCGGCTCTTGCTCCTCTTTCTTATTGATGAAACGGAAGAACCCCGTCTCCATGCCATAAGTAAGCAAGACCAGCAACAGGGCTGTCCAACCATATAAATTCGTCACGATCCCATAATCCCCTGTCCCGGCCAACACACGTGTGTACATCGGCACCAACATCCAATTCAGGAAACGCCCCACTATACTACTCAATCCATAAACGGCTGTCTCTTTAGCGAGCCGCTTCATTCCTCCTGCCATATCGTATCTGTCTAATCAAATAAAGAACCTTGTTCCCCCACCCGGCTACGTCCCAGATGGGTATAAGCTAAATCGGTGACCTCACGGCCACGGGGCGTGCGTTTGATAAAGCCCTCTTTGATCAAGAAAGGCTCGTACACTTCTTCTAGCGTTCCGGGGTCCTCGCCCAAAGCCGTGGCGATCGTCGTTAATCCGACCGGGCCTCCCTGGAATTTATCAATGATCGTCGTCAGCAACTTATTATCGATCTGATCCAAGCCATACCGATCTATATTCAACGCCTCCAAAGAGAAGCAAGCTATCGCCTTATCGATATCTCCGTTCCCCTTCACTTGAGCGAAATCACGCACACGGCGCAATAAAGCGTTGGCGATACGAGGCGTACCCCGGCTACGGGAAGCGATCTCTCTAGCGGCGTTCAACTCACATTTTACATTCAAGATATTAGCACTACGGAGCACGATCTTCGTCAGCGTCTCCATATCATAATACTCCAAGTGCATATTGATGCCGAAACGGGCACGCAGCGGACTAGTCAGCAAGCCGCTACGGGTCGTAGCGCCAATCAATGTAAACGGAGCCAAATCGATCTGTATCGAGCGAGCGCTTGGTCCTTTATCGATCACGATATCGATCCGGTAATCCTCCATAGCGGAATACAGGTATTCCTCCACGATCGGGCTCAACCGGTGAATCTCATCGATAAAAAGCACGTCGTTCTTCTCCAGCGAGGTCAATACCCCGGCCAGATCTCCCGGCTTATCCAGCACCGGCCCCGACGTGACCTTGAAACCAACCCCCAACTCGTTCGCTATAATATTCGACAACGTCGTCTTTCCCAACCCGGGAGGTCCATGCAAAAGCACATGATCCAGCGCCTCCTTACGCATGCGGGCAGCCATGACGAACACCTTCAGGTTCTCCACCACCTTCGCCTGTCCGCTGAAGTCACGGAGCGAAAGCGGCCGAAGCACGTTCTCGTACTCTCGCTCGTTTTCCGGCATCCGGGCATCCCTTATATCAAAATCATCTTCCATATTCACGTTCATTGACTTGCAAAGATAATGTTAAACAACACATTCACGAAAATAGATGTATAAAATATTTTTCTGACAGTGAGAAAAGCATATGTTTGCTAAAGGGACACCTTTAAAAACATACTACCATGAAACTTATACTCACAATCTTTGCGATGATCCTGTTCCTGATAACGGGATGCGAAAGTGGCAAGCAACCGGCTAACGACTTTTTAACCGTGGATATCACGGCAAATTATCCGAAGAAGGAACTGATTCTTCAAGACTTTTTGGATGTGGAATACATCCCATTAGAAACGAATGAGGAATTCATAACCTCAGCCAGCATGCAAGCCATCGGCAAAAATCTCATAATCCTTAGAAACAAGAACGGACAAGACGGAGATATATTTATCTTCGACCGGACCGGAAAAGGCCAGAGAAAAATCAACCGCAGCGGCCAAGGTAGCCAAGAATACACGAATATCGGGTCTATTGCCCTCGATGAGGAGAAAGGTGAGCTGTTTATCAACAACTACTATTCGAGCCAGTTTATCGTATACGACCTGTCTGGAAACTTTAAGCGAACTTTAAAGTACGATAAAGATTTTAATTTCAATAGCGGGAAGATATACAATTTCGATCAAGACAACTTAATCTGCTACGATGAGATTGGCAATTATAAAAATCTGAGAAAAAGCGCATTTTGGCTCCTGTCCAAACAAGACGGGAGCATTGTCAAGGAAATCGAACTCCCTTATGAGCATAAGATATCACCGTTTTTATCGTAAGGACTCCACCTATCCGCTCTATGGCCCCGGAAGTATTTCTTTATCCAAGTATTCTTACCGACCGGTATTATTTCATGCAAACAACAAAGAAACAATGGGATTTTGAGAAAGAAACCGGATTCCCCAGAACCGACTTGGTATATGATAAACAAGAGGACGCTATCTTTGAGTGTGTCGTATATAATAACGATTTCGTAGATCAGACACCCGTTGATATGTGGTACGAACACGGAATACTAAAGATCATCAATAACGATGGGATCGCTTTCATAAAAAAACTAGAAGCCAATGAGTTGGTGGAAGCCTACGGGAAAGGTAAGCTGAAAGGCCGCTTGAATGAGATCGCAGCGGGATTGAATGAGGAATCCAACCCCGTGATTATGGTGGCTAAGTATAAGGAATAAAAACTTCTTACTTATTGTCTATTTTTCCAGACTTGTTTTTTATTCGTACATGTTTTTCGGAAAACACGTACGTGAATTCCCAAAAACACGTACGTGAATCCGTGAAAACATGTACGTGTTTTTACGGAAATCCGACAAGCACATTTATCCATCTTACTATCAGTGAGTTATAAATCAACTTCATAGTAAGATATTATTGTTGAAAATTTACTTCTAAAGATACGGTTCCTCTCCTATATTTTATGTAACTTTGCTTATAAGTCGCATAAAATATAGGACGATATGAACCAGACAATTTATCCCATCGGCATACAGAACTTCGAGAGCCTTCGCAAAGATGGTTATCTCTATATTGATAAGACCGCCCTAATCTACCAATTAGTAACAACCGGACGATATTATTTCCTCAGCCGCCCCCGACGCTTCGGGAAAAGCCTGTTGCTGTCCACGCTGGAGGCCTATTTCCAAGGAAAGAAGGAGCTGTTCGAGGGACTGGCAATGGAGAAATTGGAAAAAGACTGGATAAGATACCCCATCTTACATTTGGATTTAAATGCGGAGAGATATTCTGACCCTGGGGCATTAGAGAGTATATTACGACGTTATCTGAACCTTTGGGAAGACCTGTGGGGGAAAGACGAGAGAGAGATAACACCATCCGATCGTTTCACCGGCGTGATACGCCGTGCCTATGAGAGAACAGGACGGAGAGTGGTCATACTGGTAGACGAGTATGACAAGCCTTTGCTACAGGCGATCGGGAATCTGGAGTTACAGGAGACCTACCGCTCTATACTGAAAGCGTTTTACGGCGTTCTGAAGAGCATGGACGGATATATCCGCCTAGCGTTCCTGACCGGCGTGACCAAGTTCGGCAAGGTAAGCGTATTCAGCGACCTCAACAACCTCATGGACCTGTCGATGGATAATCGGTACGTCGAGATATGCGGCATCACAGAAAAAGAGATACATGCCTATCTGAAAGACGAAGTGAAGGAACTGGCTGATACCCAAATGACGACCTACGAGGAAACCTGCCTAAAACTCAAGCAACGCTATGACGGATACCATTTCACCGCCAAGTCCGAGGGTATATACAATCCATTCAGCCTATTGAATACCTTCGCTAAGATGGAATTCGGAGACTACTGGTTCGAGACCGGAACACCCTCCTACCTCGTGGAGCTGCTCAAGCACACCCATTACGACCTCTACGAGATGGCCAACACGGAGACCGACGCCGATGTGCTGAACAGCATCGACTCCGCCTCGAACAATCCCATACCCGTCATCTACCAAAGCGGGTATCTGACCATCAAGGGCTATGATCCTGAGTTTGGCATTTATCGACTGGGTTTCCCGAACAAGGAGGTGGAAGAAGGTTTCGTCAAATACCTACTTCCTTTCTATACGAGCATACAAGCCTCTAAGACCCCCTTCGAGATCGGACAGTTCGTTCGGGAGATACGGTCTGGCAATTACGACGCCTTCTTCCACCGCCTCCAAAGCTTCTTCGCCGACACACCCTACGAGGTGATCGCCGGGCAAAAGCCGGAGCGAGACACGGAGCTGCATTACCGGAACGTCCTCTTCATCGTCTTCAAGCTGGTCGGCCTGTACACGCAAGTGGAGTACCATACCTCGAACGGGCGTATAGACCTCGTATTGCAAACCAACCAATACATCTATATCATGGAGTTCAAGCTCAACGGAACCGCCGAGGAGGCCCTGCGGCAGATCGAGGAGAAAGGCTACGCCCTACCCTTCGCCGGAGACGACCGGGAAGTCTTCAAGATCGGCGTGAACTTCTCTTCCGAGACCCGCAATATCGAGAAGTGGCTGGTTGGGTGAAAAAGTCATGTTTTTATCCAGATATACTTACTTTGCCGATACAGTATATATCCTATGCCCGGAGAAGATATACTTCAAGTGGCATCGAAGTATATCTTCTCCCCCAAAAGGCTCCTCAAGTGAATAACTAATCACTTCCCAACTCGTAAGCTTACGGCTACCCCTACTCGTAAGTTATTCATTTGACAAGCCATAAACAAACAGTTTACATCTAGCGCAACAATCTGTTATTCAATGCATTTACAACAGAAATAAAAACCGTTCAAAAAAGTCGGACTTTCCAGCCGGAATATCCTCGCCTTTTTGTATTATCTTTATCGCCAACAAATAATACGCAGATGAAGAAAAACATTGTTTCCCTGTTAATTCTAATACCTATTATATGGATCTCTTGCGACGGGATGGGCCATCAAACCATAGACTTCCGAAAAATAGAGAACCTTATGCCCCAACATCCGGATAGCGCCTTAATGCTCCTTGAACAAATAGAGAACAAAGAAAACCTATCCCGAAAAGATAAGGCACATTATTATTTATTGCTGACGGAAGCGCAAGACAAAACTTTTGTTAAGCATGAAACCGACTCGCTGATCACGATCGCAACGGATTATTATGAGGAAACAGACGATCTGGAACGAAAAGCGAAAGCTTGGTTCTATAAGGGACGGATCAATCAAAACCTAAATCATCCATTGAAAGCGCAAGAGTGTTTCTTAAATGCCTTACAGAATGAGGAGCAGATTGAAGACCATGCATTACTGGGGAGGATTAATAACGGTATCGGGATGCTTTATACCCAACAAGACGTATATGAGCGAGCCTTACCTTATCAGCAAAAAGCGGTCATGCATTTCAAGGCAATAGCATATTCTATCGGTCAAGTCTATGCGCTTCGAGATCTAGGACGTATTTATAAGATACTCCATCAAAAAGATAGCGCTATCGCCTGTTATTCTAAAACTCTCGATTTGATGGAGAGCAGGAAGGTACTCTCTGTTTATTCAGAATTATCGAGTCTGTATATAGAAACAAAGACCTACCCGGAAGCGGAGTGTCTACTTCGTGAGGTCATGGCAAACAAGCAGGCATTGGGAAATAACATTTATCCGTTCTATTTGACACTAGGCAAATATTATTATCATTGCGGCCAATTAGATTCAGCAAAAATCTATTTGGAACAATGCACGGAAAAAGCGGTGCGATTGGACACGAGAGCAGGGGCTGTTTATCATCTATCCAAAATAGCCCTATCGACAAAACAATGGATCCTTTATGCGGAGTTGAATCAACGATATGAAATGATGCGTGATACACTCGACCAGATAGAAGTCACGAATACGATTAGAGGCAGACAAGTTCTTTACGATGAACAGGATAAACAAAAATCCTTAGCGGAGGAACGAGTAAGAACGGCCTATGCGAACCTACGGATGGCCGTAATCAGTCTTATTGCTCTCTGCATAATTCTACCAACCACTTATCTTTTGTTTAAGTACAAGAAAAGACAAAAAGACCTATTGAAAATCCAAAAAGAAAACCGGGAAAAGATTTTCTCTTATGATAAAACAGTCCTAGCATATGAAAAACAGATAGAGCATAATGAACAAATCATAGAGACATTAAACAAATCTTTACAAGAGAAAGATCGAGAACAGGAAGAACTCAAGAAAGAGCTACGGCAGGAGTTCGAACAAAAGAACCAAGCATTATATGCCCAAAAAGAGCATCAGATTGAATCATTACAGAATTTGAAGAATTCATCTGTATATAAAAACTTTCATGAAAACGAGGATTGGAAACCATCTACCGAGGATTGGGAAGAGTTGTTTCATCTTATAAACGCTATTTATCCGTCTTTTGCACAAAAACTTCAAGAAGCTTACCCTAAAATACCGATACAGATGGAACGGTTATGCTATTTAGTGAGAATCCATGTGAAACCCTCACGTCTTTCTATGTTATTAAACCATAGTAATATATCAGTCTTACGAAAAAGACTTTATCTGAAAATGAGCGGCAAAACAGGAAAAGCCTCCGATTTCGATCTATATATCAATGACCTATAATCAGTGTTAGAAAATGAACAAAAACGAAAATGCCAATTGTTCATTCATGTTCATTGTTATTAGAGAATAAAGCTTTTCTTTGCAAAAAGAAAAACAAAATATTATGAAAACAAAATTATTAACCTTATTGATGCTATTTGGCCTCTTTTCGCCACTGTCTGTTTATGGAGATAATGTACCGACCAAAGGCGAATGGCATGACGATTATTATCGCTCTGTCACTCCTGCTCCTCCAACAGTATTCATCGACGGAAATCTATTGAGCATACATTTTATCGATGCTCTAGATGATTTGACTGTCCAAGTTGTAAATGAGCAAGGAGGTATCCTGTATAACGAAGTAGTCTCCGGCGAAGCAGGTGAATGTGTATCCATCTCTTTAGATCAGGCTGGCACAGGATGTTTTTATGTAGTGTTAGAACATCGCCTAGGGCAGCTTATGGGAGAATTCATCATACAAAATAATTAGGTATTATTCTTTATCATAATGCAAGCTTCAGGATTAAACAGTATTATATAGTTGATCCATCACTATCGTGATAATCACTGTACAGTGCCCCCAATGATACGTTTTTCCTGGATGCTTGCATTGAACTATGTTATTAGGAATTCTAAGCGTAACCTAACAAAAATACTAAGTTTGTCATTAATCAAGAACTAATACATATTATGATAATCTACGACCCCAAAATAGCGATTCTCCTTATAGCCTTTAATCGATCAAATATAAAGCAAGTATTTGATCGTATCAAAGTGGTGAAACCGAGAAGACTATATATAGCAGTAGATGAATCAACTAATGACACACAGTGTAAAATATGTAAGGAAACAACGTCCATTGTTTCCCACATTGATTGGGAATGCCAAGTATTTAAACTATATCAGGAAAAAAATCAAGGATACGACAAACACTGTTTTCATTCGATTTCTTGGTTCTTCGAGCAAGAGCCCGAAGGAATCATACTAGAAGATGACTGTGTACCCTCTCTTTCATTCTTTGGTTTTTGTACGACATTACTAAAAAAATTCAGAAACGACGAACGCATCGGACATATATCCGGAAGTAATTATCAATTCAGTAAAAACAGGGGAGACGGAACTTACTATTATTCTAACCTAACCCACGTATCCGGATGGGCTGGTTGGAGACGAGTTTGGCAAGAGCACTGCCTTAACGAAAACAAGTACGATCTTTTTAACCAACTGGATTACTTATCAAATTTACCTTCTCATGCTCCATTCCAATATCGCTGGAACAGGCTCTTCAATATAGCAAATCACAGTAATGAACATTTTTGGGAGGTAAAATACGCATACACGAACCTTATCAATAATCGATTATCGATCATTCCAAACAAAAATTTAATAACAAAGATCGCATATTATGACAAAATGCCCCATGCTATAAAAAATCATCCATTTACCAACATCAAAAACGAGGAAATCGACCATATTGTTCATCCATCTTTCATCTGTCCGGACATAGAAGCCGATTTATATTCACAAACCAAAGAATATAATACATCTTTCGAGGAACTGTATATGCCTAAAGAATACTTTTACTTAAAAGAGCACTTTGTCGCCGCAATCCGGTATTTAATACTTTATAAATTTGGTGGTCTATATGTAGACATGGATTATGAATGTACGGAAAATATCACCCCCATATTATGTAATACAGAATGTGCCATGGGATTGGAACCGGAAGCTCACGCTGTCCGTATCCATGTACCTTACATTGTTGGAAATGCTTTTATGGCAACAGTTCCGGAGCATCCTTATTTCAAAGAGTTGATCGATGCAGTTTTTTATGATAACACAAAAGCCGGAACATACACTGATTCAGTAGAATTAATACTTAACACCACAGGCCCATTTCTAACAACTCGGATATATGATAATAGTAAATATCAGGAACGGATTACGTTAATTCCGGCAGAACTCATCGCTCCTATAACTCATTCAGATATAAGAAAAATCATGAAAGAGGAAACATCTATGACTATTGAGAGCAAAGTTGAAAAATCATTTGCGATACATTATTTCTTCGGCAGTTGGCACGAGTAAACTAAAGAATTAACCTAAAAATAATATGATTATGAATACCTTTGAAGATTTTTTTCCCAAATATGCCGGGAAAATAACAGATACCACTAATGATCAAGAGTCTGCATTTATTCAATATTGTAAAGTGTTTTCTTCACTTACCACTGATAGCTTTTATGTATTTGACGTGGTCCAAAAGCGATTTTGCTATATTAAACCTGATAACCTTTTCTTATGTGATCATTCTGTGGAAGAGGCAATGAAGCTTGGCTACGATTTTTATTCTCAAATAATCCATCCAGAAGATCTACCTTTATGGACAAGCATGCTTGAGAGCACTCTACGATATCTTAAAAATCTTAAAGAAAGTCCAAATGAGATAGATTATTTCTCATGTACATTTCGTTTGCAGCGAAAGTATTCTTTTGTAACTCATCCTTTAGGACAAATGATATATCTCCGGACGAGGCCACTTTGGATAGATGGAGAATTACGTTATTTAGTATGCACCATGGAAAGCTCATCTATTAAAAATGTAGGGAATTTATACTTACATAAGATAGGACAAATATGTAAGAAATACAAATTCACCACCAGACGCTGGCATTTGACTGAACTAAAAGTTCTTTCTGAACGTGAAAACACAATACTCATGCTTGCCAAACAAGACAAAACTAGCGGAGAAATAGCAAATATTTTATGTAAAGGCCGGAATACTATACAAAACCAGATTAATATGTTGTTTAAGAAACTAGAAGTTCACTCTATGCAAGAGGCGATAGAGGTTGCCGATCATTATAGTATATTATATACACGACAAAACGAACAAGACCACATACAATCTTCAGATATTAAGAAAAGATGTTCGCATTTAAAAGATAATTTACAACGCATTCAGCAACATTTAAATCAACAGAAAAGTATCCGTCAAATCGCACGATTGGAAAATACACCCGAAAGTACTATTCGATATTGGATAAACAAAGGAATAATAATAAAATCATAATTTATGCGCAAAACAAAAAGAACAACATAGACTATTGACTGCGCATAAAAATGGTTTATATTTGTAATATTATAAATCTCAATTCATAAAGCTATGGAGACAACAAACCATTCAAAGAAAATTTTAGGAAAATTAAAATTGAACAAGCTTAGTGAAAGCAAATTAGAGAAACGAGAAATGAAAATTCTCAAAGGAGGATGCGGATGCCATGGGGATGACTCTTTACTTAAAACCTACTACGGCGGCAATTAAGATCCGAAGCAATTTCTCTAATTAAAAAGAAAGAGGGTATTTTAAAAGTTAAATCATTTTTTTGAGCATTGAAAAACACAGGTTTACTACTAGAATGTACTAATCAATACTTTACTTTTAAAATGCCCTCTTATTTAAATAGGTCATATTAAATTTAGAGAACTTATTAGTGGAATTACCCTATACATATTTTTATTTCAAAATAACCAATTATGACAAATTCAACTATTTATTCAACAAAACATAACAACTTATATTTATATAACATGGATCTTTCTCTTTCAATGTTAATACATCCAGAATTAAGTAATATACATAAAAAACAAACAAATAAAAATTCATATTATTCAAAAAAATATGCTTATCTGAAAAAGCAAGGCTTTTTTATGGAAGCAAAGCCTATTGAATTTAAAAATATTTTAGAAGATTCAGCAATAAAAGAAAATATTCGTAGATGTGAAAGTATAGTATTTGAAACGACAGATTGTTGTAATCTAAATTGCCAATACTGTTCATTAGGGGAATTGTACAATTTTAGCAAAAAGGAACATAAAAACATAGATACTAAATATGCTATAAATTTGCTGAAATATATTTTTAGCAAAAAAAACAAAAATGACAAACTGACAATTGGATTTTTCGGTGGAGAACCACTAATGAATGCCAAATTTATTAAAACAATAGTTGAAAATGCCAAGCTATTAAATATAGAAAAAAAAATAGATTTAGATTTTTCCATAACAACAAATGCTACATTAATAGATAAACATCTAACTTTTCTAGTAAAAAACAACTTCAAAATACTAATAAGTCTAGATGGAGATGAGAAAGCTCAAAGTTATAGGACATTTGCACTAAATGGTAATAATTCATATTCAAAAGTCATAAATAACATTGACAATATATACAAAAAATACCCGGAATATTTTTCAAAAAGAGTCGATTTTAACTCCGTTCTACACAATCGAAATTCAATAAAAGAAATTCATGATTTCATTTATAACAGATACAATAAAAAGCCTTTCATTTCACCATTAAATACTGATCACATAAATATAGATAAAAAGTATATTCTAGAAAAAATGTTTCATTCCGCAGAAAAAAATAAAAACGACTCTGAAGAGATAGACTATCTTCATGATCAATCAGAATCATTTAATGAGTTAAAGAAATTTATAAGAGATCTATCAGTCAATTTTTATCTTTTCAATTTACTTTCTTTATTATATGATAAAGTGAATTTAATTCCAACAGGAACATGTTCTCCTTTTCAAAGAAGAATCTATTTAAATACAAACCATAATTTACTGCCATGCGAAAAAGTTAGCTACATACATTCTCTAGGAAATGTAAATAACCTGTCTCTTATACACATCTCCGAGCCCACGAGACTACGCTGCATCTCG
>ERZ1027094.63-NODE-63-length-84204-cov-15.516203_pt1 | contig 84204 bp, 77 predicted proteins | sample MGYA00519410_ERZ1027094 | MGnify/ENA primary metagenome ERZ1027094 (study PRJEB26926, sample SAMN06164647) | human gut metagenome | biome: ENVO:00009003; feature: ENVO:2100002; material: ENVO:00002003 | host: Homo sapiens | place: USA | collected 2012 ...
GAGCGCTTGCATGGCATGCAAGAGGTCACCGGTTCGATCCCGGTATTCTCCACCAAAAAAGCACTGTACTTCGTTTGAAGTATGGTGCTTTTCTTTTTGATTTCTTGGAGGCTACGGAAAAAATCAGTCAAAAGTCTGATTTTGCAGGCGCATGGACGGCAACCCCCAATTCTTGCTGTTTCGTTGTTTTTGAAAATACTTGTTCGATGCCCGACTGTTTTGCAGGCGGACGTATCACTCCCCCTCGATGTACGGAGTAAGGTCGAAGTTGAACGAGATGTTGATCTGGTATTGTGCCACCAGAGTGGCTTCCACAGCCCCAAATCCAGATCAACCTGAATCAGACCGCACCAGTCGGCATCATAGAATTTACAGGCCGCTTCCATGACGCAAAGTGCCACCTCTTTTGGCGGCAGGTGGCGATAATACAGCTGCGTTTCCAGATTGTTCATACCAAACTTGGCTTTCCTTGCCCTCGGCGTTTTCGTTCAATCAGACCAAACTTTTCAAGTTCCCGGAGCAGCTTGGTTGCTTTGTTGTCTGCGCAACACAATGCCCTCTTGACATCCTCGATTGTGAAGATGATGAACACCCGGTTTTGCTTGTCCAGCCAGCCGTTTTTCACCGACAGGCTCATGCGGTCCAGCAGGATACCATACAGGGTTTTGGCATCCGTGGACAGGCTCTGGAACCGCTGCTCCTGAAAAAGAGCCTTTGGAATGCGGTAGAAGGAGAAAAGCTCTCCAGTCTGTCCGTAGAAGTAGTCAAGGGTCATGCGGTTGGTTCATGGATAAAAAACAGCGATAATACATCGGCATCGTTGAGAAAACCTCCTTGTCAATACTTTTGGGGAAAATAAAAAGCGCAACTTTGATGTGTAAAATCAAAATTGCGCTAAGTAAGCTGTCAGAAAAAACTTTTCTCGTAAATGACCTTCTCTCTGAGCAAAACCCATTGACACACTTGAAAATTGGGTGGTAAAATTGCCTTGTAGGCGGAGCATGATTCCTGGAAGCAGGATGCAACTGTGAACCTTTTTGGTGGATAGAACGTATCAACGCGATATTAAGCCTGTCCCCGCACTTTCGTGTGGGGGTGTGTTTCGATACCGTTCGGGAGAGCGCTTGCATGGCATGCAAGAGGTCACCGGTTCGATCCCGGTATTCTCCACCAGAAGGAAAAACACTGCACGGAAACGTGTGGTGTTTTTTTGTTGCTACCGAACAAAGGAGAAAACTATGAGCTACGCGATCGTATTCAGCAGTAAAACAGGCAACACAAAATTACTGGCAGACACGCTGCACACCTGTCTGCCGCAGGAAAGTTGCTGCTATTTTGGCACTCCGGACCCTGCTGCCATGGAAGCAGACGACCTCTATGTGGGCTTCTGGACCGACAAGGGAACCGCTGACGAAAGTACTTTGGACTTTCTGAAGCAGCTGCACGGCAAAAACATCTTCCTCTTTGGCACCGCCGGCTTTGGCGGCAGTGAGGAGTATTTCAGCAAGATCCTGAAAAAGGTGGAGCGTTCGCTGGACAGAAGCAACACTGTCTTCGGCCGTTATATGTGTCAGGGCAAGATGCCGCTGTCGGTACGCCAGCGGTATGAGGGCATGAAAAAGCAGCCGATCCATCTGCCCAACCTGGATGCGCTGATCGAGAATTTCGACAACGCCCTTTCTCACCCGGATGCGGATGATCTGGAACGGCTGAAGCAGGCGGTAAAATGATAAAAAGGCAGTGGTTTCCCTCAAATAGGGGAAGCCACCGCCTTTTTTTGCTTAACGGATGATTCTACGCTCCTGCCTGCAGTTCCGCGGTTCTCATCCCACGCTTCTTTTATAAAAGAACAGGTACTGCTGCACGATGCCCGCTTCCGGCCCGAACTGCGGGAACGGGTCCTGCCCGGCAAACTCGTCCCGGATGAGCCGTTCGATCCAGACATCCACCGGCACACGGCCCACACGGCCATAGCCGAACAGACACACGCAGTTTGCCACCTTTTTGCCCACGCCATCCAGTTCCATCAACCGGGCAAAAAGCGCTTCATCGGGCAGAGAAGCCAGTTCTTTCAGGTTCAGCGTGCCCTCTGCCGCCTGCTGCGCCGCATGCAGCACGTAGCGGGTGCGGTAGCCAAGACCGCACTCCTGCAGCGCCTGCTCCCCGGCACAGCAGAGCGCTTCTGCTGTCGGGAACGCATACACCGGCCCTTCGCCATCGCTGCCCAGCCGCTCGCCAAACCGCTCCGAAAGCAGCTCTACCGCCCTGCGGATGGCTGGGATGCTCTTTCGCTGCGAGATGATGAAGCTGACCAGCATCTCCCACTCGTCCTGCCGCAGCACCCGGATGCCCCGGCCATATTCCATGGCACGCTGCAAAAAGTCGTCCCGGCTGTCCAGCTTTCCGCGCAGGGCGGCATAGCTGCGGCTAAGGTCGAAGTAACCGTGCCAGAAGGTTTCCCATGCGCCCGGCTCACACCGCACCGTGTAGGTTCCGCTGCGCAGTGGTCTGAGGTAAAGCAGCTGTCTCCCGGAAACAAACCGATACCAGCCCTCTGCCTGCTTCCAGGGGCGAAAGCACTGGCCGCTTGCCAGAATTTTGTCCGGGTCGAAATCATCCCGGATCTGAACCGTTTTCTCTTCCAGCTCCATTGCCCCCATCACAGCTCCAGCTCCCGGTACACTTCACCTTCCAGCGTTTTCCAAAGGAAGGTCTCCCCTTCCAGTGTCATATAGCTATGTGCACTCCCCTCCTTTGGGATGCTCACAGAACCAGGGTTCAGGTAGAGATTGCCTTCGCCGAACTCTGTCCACGCCGGAATGTGGGTGTGGCCATGCAGCAGGATATCTCCAGGAGCCAGCGGCGGCAGATTTTTCAGGTTGTGCACATGACCGTGGGTAGCGTAAACGAGCCGCCCGCCCACCGGCAGTACAGCATAGTCGGCCAGAATGGGAAAATCCAGCACCATCTGATCCACCTCAGCGTCGCAGTTGCCCCGCACGCACAAAAGCGCCGGCTTCAGCCCGTTCAGAAGTGGGATGACCTCCTTCGGGGCATAGCCCTCCGGCAGGTCGTTGCGGGGGCCGTGATACAAAAGGTCCCCCAGCAAAAGCAGCCGATCTGCTCTCTCCCGTTCAAAGGCTTTGATCATTTTTTTGCAGTAAAACGCCGACCCGTGCAGATCGGATGCGATCATCCATTTCATGGCAGGCTTCTCCTTATTTTATAAAGTATCTATTTTTATTTTAGCCTCCCGGTGAAAAATGGTCAAGTCTATAAAAGTCACACTTTATCTGTTTGACATCTTGACATCTGCCGGAAGCCGTGTTATCCTACAGTTAATAAAATTCGTGTGGATTTTTACAGCAATATGCTACTTTTCGCCACACAATGACTTCAAAAGAGCCATTGTGTGGCTTTTTTGCGTCTGCTTTTATCTTCGAGCAGTCTCGCCCTGACGATTCCGCGGCTGCAGTAATTCATTCCTTTTCTCTACAGGAGCAATGCAAACACTATGAACGAGACCTTTATGAAAGAAAAACCGGTGCTGCCGCTGTTGGTATCCATGGCGCTGCCCAATGTTATTTCCATGCTGGTGAACAGTCTGTACAACATTGTAGACAGCCTGTTCGTGGCCCGCATCAGCGAGGACGCCATGACCGCGTTGTCGCTGGTGTTCCCGATCCAGAATTTTGCCAACGCCATCGCCATCGGCTTCGGTATCGGCATCAATGCCATGATCGCACTGTATCTGGGCGCAGGCGACCGCAAAAAGGCTGAGACCGCAGCCACCCACGGTATGGCTCTGAGCCTGATACACGGCATTCTCATCACCATTCTCAGCATCGCCATCATGCCGGGCTTTTTGCGCCGGTTCACCGGTGACGAAAGCCTGATCTCCTCCGGCATCACCTACTCCACCATCGTATTCCTGTTTGCCACCATCAACATGGCTGGTCTGGCCTTTGAAAAGATGTTTCAGGCCGTGGGCCGCATGAAGGTGACCATGGCCGCACTGATCTTCGGCTGTGTGTGCAACATCCTTCTGGACCCCATCCTGATCTTCGGCTTAGGCCCGGTGCCTGCCATGGGCATTGCAGGTGCAGCCCTTGCCACCGGCATCGGTCAGCTGCTGAGCCTGTGTGTCTACCTTTTCGTCTATGCCCGCATCGAGCTCCCGGTGCGCCTGCGCCGCAGCTGCCTGCGCCCGGACGCCGCACTGGACAAAAGGCTTTACGGCATCGGCGTGCCCGCCATTCTCAATCTGGCCCTGCCCTCCCTGCTGGTCACTTTCCTGAACGGACTGCTGGCGGGCTTTTCCCAGAGCTATGTGGTGGTGCTGGGCATCTACTATAAGCTGCAGACCTTCCTGTATCTGCCCGCCAACGGCATTGTGCAGGGCATGCGCCCGCTCATTGGTTACAACTACGGTGCCCGACAGCACGCCCGTGTGAAAAAGCTTTATGAGCTCACCCTCATTATGAGTGCGGCCATCATGGCAGCCGGGACCCTGATCTGCCTGTTCGCTTCCCGCCCGCTGATGCAGCTGTTCACCTCCAACCCCGAGACCATCACCATCGGCCAGACCGCCCTGCGCATCATCTGTCTGGGTTTTGTGGTTTCTGCCGTCTCCACCACCTCTTCCGGTGCCTTGGAGGGCCTTGGCAAGGGCACCGAATCGCTGGTCATTTCGCTGTGCCGCTATCTTCTTTTCATTATGCCGCTGGCCGCAGTGCTGTGCCATTTTCTGGGCGCAAACGGCGTGTGGCATGCCTTCTGGATCACCGAAGTGCTTTCTGCGCTGGTGGCCTACCCGGTGTACCGCCGGGCAGTTGAAAAGCGTTGAGATTTCCTGAAAGCGCCGAACGGCGAAGGCAAAGTAAAACAAACGTCCACAGCACAAGGGAGAGCCGCAAAGGTTCTTCCTTCTTTTTTGCAATTTTTATTTGACAGCGTACAAATCCTGATGTAAAATAAATTGTTTGTTTTCCGGCATTACGGCTGGAAAAGCGCAATTTAACAGAGGATGTGGGAAAATATGATTGAAACGATCACGGCCGTCAATCATGCGGTCAACCAATTCATCTGGGGCGTACCTGCCATGGTGTGCATCATCGGCGTGGGCCTGCTCCTGAGCGTGCGCACGGGCTTTTTGCAAATCCGCAAATTTCCCTATGCCATCAAAACTACCATCGGACGCATGTTCCGCAAAAAGGATGCTTCCGATGGTGCCATGACGCCGTTTCAGGCGGTGTGCACCGCACTGGCGGGCACCGTGGGCACCGGCAACATCGCCGGTGTGGCAGGTGCCATCGCCATCGGCGGCCCGGGTGCGGTGTTCTGGATGTGGTGCTCTGCCCTGCTGGGCATGTGCACCAAGTTCGCCGAAGTCACGCTGGCGGTGTACTACCGTGAGCGCAGCGAGACCGGCGAATGGGTAGGCGGCCCCATGTACTACATTAAAAATGGCCTGAGCAAGCATTGGCAGTTTCTTGCTGTGCTGTATTCCCTGTTCGGCGTGCTGACCGTGTTCGGCACCGGCAATGCCACACAGGTAAACACCATCGTTGCGGCCATTGACACCGCCCTGCTGGAGTACGGCATCGTGGGCAGCGGTTCTCTTTCCACCCTGAACCTTGTGGTGGGCATCATCGTGACCCTGCTGGTAGCGCTGGTGCTGCTGGGCGGCATCAAGCGCATTGGCAGCGTGAGCGAAAAGCTGGTGCCCTTTATGGCGCTGTTCTATATCGCGCTGGCCGTGGGCGTCATGGTGCTGAATTTTGAGCGTCTGCCCTATGTGTTCAAGTCCATCGTTGCGGGTGCGTTCAACCCGGCAGCGTTCACGGGCGGCACCATCGGCAGCCTGTTCGTCAGCATGCAGAAGGGCGTCTCCCGCGGCATCTTCTCCAACGAGGCCGGCCTTGGCACCGGCTCCATCGCCCACGCCTGCGCCGACACCAAAAAGCCGGTCAAGCAGGGCATGTTCGGCATCTTTGAAGTATTTGCGGATACCATCGTCATCTGCACCCTGACCGCCATGGTCATCCTGTGCAGCGGCACTCCCGTGAATTACGGCACTGCTGCCGGTGCAGAGCTGACCATCAGCGGCTTTACCACCACCTACGGCGGGTGGGCATCGGTCTTTACCGCTGTGGCGCTGTGCTGCTTTGCCTTTTCCACCATCATCGGCTGGGGCCTGTACGGTTCCCGGTTCCTGGTGTTCCTGTGCCGCAGCGATAAGGTGGCAAAGCCCTTCTTTCTGGTCTACTCCTTTGTGTCCATTCTGGGCGCAACGATGGATCTGGGCCTGCTGTGGAGCATTGCTGATACCTTCAACGGCCTGATGAGCATTCCGAACCTGCTCGCGCTGCTGCTGCTTTCCGGCACAGTGGTCAGGCTGACCCGGGAATTTTTTGCATCTGAGGGCTGATTGCCCACAACAAAAGAGGCTGTTGCACTTTCGGCTAAAACGATGTGCAACAGCCTCTTTTATTATCCCCTTATTCTGCCCGCGTCCTGCTCTTTTCAATCCAGACAATTCATGTTACAATAGGTTCATTGGATAAACAGCACCGAAAATGGACGGAGGAAAAGGATTTTGGATTTTTATGGAACCATCGGCCCGGCCTGTGGGCAGCTGGAGACCCTGCAGCGCATGGTGGAAGCCGGCATGACCGGCATCCGCATGAATCTTTCCCACGGACCGCTGACCGCACACGCTGACTGGCTGGCAATGATCCGCGCAGCCGGCATCCGGCAGCTGCTCATCGACCTACAGGGTCCGGAGCTGCGCATCGGCACGCTGGCAGAGCCTGTCACTCTGGTTGAGGGCAGTTCTGTACGCCTTGGCGCAGACGGCATTCCCTGCCCGGCAGCTCTGGTGCAGGCCGCTGCACCCGGACAGCAGCTTCTGCTGGACGACGGGAAACTTCTGGTGCAGGTGACGCAGACCCTGCCGGGTGCCCTTTTGTGCACAGTGGTACGCGGCGGAACCCTGCAGAGCCGCAAAAGCATTGCTGCACCGGGCCTTGCAGTGCACTCTCCTACCCTGACCGAAGAGGACCTGCAGAACCTGAAAATTGCAAAGCAGTGCGGTGTTACCGGCGTGATGCTGCCCTTTGTGCGCGGCAAGGCAGACATTCTGGCCCTGCGCAGCGCCTTAGAGCAGGCAGACGCAGCAGACATCCGCATTTTTGCCAAAATTGAAAACATGGCTGGGGTGCGAGCCCTGCCGGAATTTCTGCATCTTGCCGATGAGATCGTCATTGCCCGGGGCGACCTTGGCAACGCCATGCCGCTGTGGGAGCTGCCCCGCTGCCAGAAGCAGCTTTCTGCTGCCTGCCGGGCTGCCGGTGTGCCTTTTATGGTGGTGACCCAGATGCTGGACAGCATGTGCACCCGCGCCGTGCCCACCCGGGCCGAGGTGAGTGACATCTACAACGCCGTATTGGACGGTGCCGCCAGCGTCATGCTGACCGGCGAAACGGCCGCCGGGCACTACCCGGTGCAGGCCATGGAATATCTGGTGCGCACGGCACGCACCGCGATGTGATACGTGCTGATTTAGAATGCCCTCCGCTGCGCTCTGGGCATCGTCAGAGGAAGAATTATTTTTTATTTGGGATTCCGAAAAGTCTGCGGACTTTTCGGAATCCCTTTTTCACGGAAAGGGGTCGTGACCGAGAGTGGCAGCTTTCATTTCTGCATTTTGGAAAGCCTGTAATAATTGTTGTAGATGTCGTTTTCCGCTACGGGCCCTCCCGTGAAAAGGCCAATCGGGAAAATCCGCAGATTTTCCCGATTGGCAAATATAAATAGTATTCCGCTAAAAATGCCCAGAGCGCAGCGGAGGGCGTTTTCAAATCGTCCCGCACAGAAGTTTTTCCGCAAAAAATCGGCAAAAGGATAGCTTCTTTTGTCTGCTTCCTGTATAATAAAGGTAAAATCAACTGAATTCAGAAAGGTTTATCGTTTATGGGCATCGTAGTCATCGGAGCTGTTTTTGTGGATATCAAGGGGTATCCCCTGTCTGCCTACATTCCCGGCGGACGCAACGCTGGGCGCATTGAGCAGGTGCATGGCGGTGTGAGCCGCAATGTGGTGGAAGATATCGCCAATGTAGAGTTGCGTCCTACCTTTGTCAGTCTGGTGGACGACACCGGCATGGGACAGGATGTGATCAACAAGCTGGAAAATCATAAGGTGAACACCCGCTACATCCTGCGTGTGCCGGACGGCATGGGCACCTGGCTGGCCATCTTTGACAACGACGGCGATGTGCACGCAGCCATTTCCAAGCGGCCGGACACCACTCCCCTCACCGGCCTGCTGAAGGAAAAGGGAGATGAGATCTTTGCCGACTGTGACGCCATTGCACTGGAGCTGGATCTGGAAAAGGAAACTGTAAAGCAGGTGCTGCACTATGCCAAAAAGTACCATAAGAAGGTCTTTGCTGCCATTTCCAACATGAGTATCGCTATGGAGCGCCGGGACTTTTTGCAGCAGATCGATTGCTTTGTGTGCAACCAGCAGGAAGCCGGGCTGCTCTTTTCGGACGACTACGACCACCTGAGCCCCGAGGAAATGCGCAAGGTACTGGCTGCTAATGTGCACAGTGCCAACATTCCCAGCATGGTGATCACCATGGGCGGTCAGGGTGCCGTGTACGCCCGTGCCAACGGCGAATCCGGCATCGTGCCCGCCAAGAAGGTAGACGTTCTCGACACCACCGGTGCCGGTGACGCCTTCTTTGCCGGCACGGTCATCGGCCAGACCTACGGCAAGACTCTGGCCGAGTCCTGTGAGATCGGCAGTCGTCTGGCTGCATCGGTCATCTGCATCACCGAGAACGTCTGTCCCCGCTTCCGCCCGCTGGAATTCGGGCTGGACGTCCCTGTGGTGGACTGAGAAACCGTTTTCATCAGCACCTGCTATAAAGCCATCATCTAAAAAAGACAGAGGAGCTTTTATGCTGCCTCTGTCTTTTTGTCTTTTCGGTTTCCACGCAGATGCGAGCCGGAAGGCCTTTTACTTTTCCTGGATCTGCTTGCCGGTCAGGTGTTCGATCGTGATCTCGTAGAGCTGTACGCCCTTGATGGCTTTTGCGATTTCTTTTTCCACCTCTTCCCTGCCGGGATAATACTTCAGGCCCAGTTCCCGCACGCGGGCCTCGGTGGCGGCTGCATCCTCGACCAGCCTGCAGCGGCCAAAGATCACTGTGCTCTGCACATAGGGGGCCCAATCGCCCGGCTCAAAGTGCTCATTGCCGTAAACGGTAAAGCAGACCTTATCGTTCTTTTTCAGTGCATCCACTTTATGTCCGGACTTTGCACCGTGAAAATAGATCTTATCCTGTTCCTGATCGTAGAAATAGTTGACCGGAATGGCAAATGGATAGCCGTCATCGCCGTTGACGGCCAGCACGCCCCGCCGGGACTGCTTCAGCAGATGTTTTGCGGCTTCCTCCGGGATCTCCCGGTTAGCTCTTCTCATAGGTCTGAACATCTTTGCTTTCCTCCCCGATATTGCACTTTCATCATAAGTAGTTTGCTGCCCTTTGGCGGTCAGCTTCCTTTGGTAATGCGGATCAGCGTTTTATCCAGCTGAATGGTGCGGTTCCACGGGTTCAGGATGATGCCGCTGATCTCCGGCACGGCAAGCGCTGCATCAAACAGCTTGTCCATATCCACAAGAAAGGTGGACTGCACCGGCTCGGCACCCTTCAGTTCTTCCTCAAAGCTGGTGAATGCATACCACCAGCTTGCACCGTCGGCGGTCCGGATGGTCCGGAGCTGCATCTGTTCACTGCCCAAATTAGGCTCCACCGCCACGACGAACTGGCCGTGTTCCTTCATGCGCCTCCGGATGACGGTGAGGGTGTGGGCCAGCTGTTCCGGTGTGGCCTCCTGCTGCAGGACGTACACCGCCTGCTCGATCTTTTCGTTTCCGTTCAGGCCTTCGTCTTTGGGTCGATTCATTGAAGTTGGTTCCTTTCCATTGTATTTTGGCGGAGGGAATACGTGCAGCTCATCACAGCAGCAGATCGAACAGGCCGATCATCACCGGCATTGTAATGATGGAAAGCAGCGTGGTGAGGACATACAACGCGCTGGAATGCGCTGCATCGCGGTCGTACAGCTGGGCCATGGAGGTAACAGTGGCGCAGGCGGGGGTAATGGCGGCAAGGTACACCGTCATGAGGATGTTTTTGCCATCAGCCACCCAGCTGGAAGCATGGCAGACCAATAGCAGCACCAGCATGACCAGCGGGCACACCACAAGCCGCAGCACGGTGGGCAGGTAGTTGCGGCGGGTACAGAACACATCCCGCAGCGGCTTTTCTGCAATGGCCATACCCGCCAGCAGCATGCCCATGGGGCCTATCATATCACCCATGGTGCTCATGGTGTTCTGCAGCGGCGCAGGCAGCGCCACACGGAACCAGTACAGCAGCGCACCGGCCGCAATGGCGATCATATTGATGTTGGAAAAAACTTTTTTCCAGTCCAGCGCACGGTCGCCCTGCAAAAGAGAACTGGCATGCGTCCACAGCAGGATCAGCTGTACAATGATAAATGCGCAGGAATAGATGACATACTTATCGCCCAGCAGGGCCCTGACCAGCGGGATCACCAGCGCCGCCGCGTTGCTGTAGATCACATTCACCTGTTCCACGGCATCCAGCTTCAGCGGACGGCTCAGCAGTGCACTGATCCCCAGCAGCACTACATGGATAGCCGCCGCAATAGCCATGGAGTACAAAAGTCCCTTGCGGATCTCTGGCGTGTCGTTGATCTGGAACGCGTTGATAATGACACAGGGCGTGACCAGATATACCATAACCACCGAGAGCACTTTGCTGTCACTTGCCTTCAGCAGCCCTGCTTTGACCACAGCGTAGCCCATGATCAGGATCAGGAACAGCTGCGCGATCTGCTGGGCCAAAAGAATGCTGATCTGCATTGTTTTTCCTCTTTTCCGTCTTGTGTTGTAAAAGCCCAAAAGGAGAGCCGCCTTTTTCTGCAAGGCAGCTCTCCCCTTTTGATTTTATTTGCCGTTCGTCAGCCGTGCCACATGCAGCGCCAGATAGGCTGTCTCCTCATTGGGCAGGAACACGCCGTACTTGCGCAGAATAAAGGTGCGTATTTTTTCCGCACAGGTCACTGCCGCCGGGTAGTTCTGCTGCATCTGCTGGAACAGGAAGTCGTCCTCACTGTCCATCAGCTTGCCGGAAAAGAACCGCTCTGCAAAATACTGCAGATGGCTCACGAACCGTGCATAGTGGACGCTCTCAGCGCTGACCGGGCAGTGCATACTGTAGGTGACGATATTGGACAGCTCGCTGATGAACTGTGCCGCCCGCATGGCATCGTAGCCGGCCTGCGGGTCCTGCCGTGCATTGACGATGTGGAACGCGATATTGCCTGCTTCTTCGTCCGGAAGCTCAATGTCAAGCTTTTCCCTGACTTTTTGCAGGCCGCGCTGGCCCACCGCATACTCCTTGGGATAAAAGTGCTTGATCTCCCAGAAGATGCGGTTGGTCACCACAAGGCCCTTCTGCTGGCGCTCCACCGCAAAATGCAGATGGTCGGTCAGCAGCAGGTAGATGTGGGCTGAAAGCTTGACCCCCAGCGACTGCTCTGCATCGTCCACGATGTCCTGTGTCAGATCCAGATAGACCGCCGGAATGCTGGAAAACAGCTCCAGCATGGGCTGTGCATCCGGGTTGGACAGCGGAAGGAACACACGGTCTGAGGGCTGCCGCTCAATGGGTTCGCCGGCCTTGCGTCCATAGCCGATGCCCTTGCCCAGCAGAATGGATTCCTCGCCGCTGTCATCCTGCACCAGCACAACGCTGCTGTTCAGCACCTTTTGGATGTGCATCGGTTTCTCCTCCTACTGTTGGAAAGTTCAGACTGCCGCTCAGAAGCAACCGGCTTTTCAGTCCAGCGCTTCGCCGTTGGAAGCAATGACCTTTTTGTACCAGTAGAAGCTGTCCTTACGGCTACGGGCCAGAGTGCCGTTGCCCATATCATCCTGATCCACATAGATGAAGCCATAGCGCTTGGACATCTGGTTGGTGGATGCAGAGATCAGGTCGATGGGTGCCCATGTGGTGTAGCCCCACATTTCAACACCCTCATCGATGGCCTTGCCCATCTCGCTGATGTGCTGGCGGAAGTACTCCACACGGTAGGGGTCGTGGATGGAGCCGTCGGCCTCCACCACGTCTTTGGCGCCCATGCCGTTCTCCACCACCATCAGCGGCTTGCGGTAACGGTCATACAGCTCGATCAGGCTGTAGCGCAGGCCCTTGGGGTCGATCTGCCAGCCCCAGTCGGTGGAGGGCAGATACGGGTTCTTGACGCCCAGCACTGTATTGCCGGGGGTGCGCTCTGCGTTCGGGTCCACAGACTCGGTCATGGTCATATAGTAGCTGCAGGAAACAAAGTCCACACAGCCTGCCTTCAGGGTGGCGGCATCCTCGGGCAGCATTTCCACGTGGATGCCCTTGCGCTCGAACATCTTGAGGATCAGGCGGGGGTACTCGCCCCAGACATGCACATCGGCGTAGAACAGATTTTCCAGATTCTTTGCCTGCGTAGCCAGCTCATCGTCGGGTGCACAGGTGCGGGCGTAGGTCGTGAGCTTGGTGAGCATGCAGCCCACCTTGCTGCCGGGGATGATCTCGTGGCAGTCCTTTACCACCATGGCGCTGGCCACCAGCTGGTGATGCAGAGCCTGATAGCAGGTCTCCAGCATCTTATCCTCGGGCACACGGCTGGGGATGATGCCGGCGGTGGTGAAGGGGTGGCGGATCACGCTGTCCACCTCGTTGAAGGTGAGCCAGTATTTGACCTGATCCTTGTAGCGCTCAAAGCACACATGGCAGAACTTTGCAAAGCAATCGATGACGCGGCGGTCCACCCAGCCGTTGTACTTGGTGGCCAGTGCCAGCGGCATTTCGTAATGGCTCAGCGTGACCAGCGGCTCAATGCCGTTCTTGTGCATCTCGGCAAAGAGGTCGCTGTAGAACTGCAGGCCCTTCTCGTTGGGCTGGGCTTCCTCGCCGGTGGGGAAGATACGGGTCCATGCGATGGAGACGCGCAGCATGGTAAAGCCCATCTCAGCAAACAGGGCAAGATCTTCTTTATAATGATGATAGAAGTCGATGCCGCGGCGCTTGGGATAATAGGTATCATCCGGGTCGGCCATAGCGGCAGCAATGTGTGCGTCGTCCATGGCAACATGGGACTTGTAATCCTTCACGTCCGTATTGGGCTTATAGGTGGCAACGTCCGCCACACTGGGGCCCTTGCCGTCCACATTCCATGCGCCTTCTACCTGGTTCGCAGCAACAGCGCCGCCCCAGAAAAAACCTTTGGGGAAACTCATTTTACAGCCTCCAGTTTCAGCAGTGCAGCACCGGGCACAACCATGCCCTCGGCCACAGTCTTGATGGTGAACTCATCGGCGTTGGTCACGACGATGGGGGTAGTTACATCATAACCGTCTGCCTTGATTCCGTCAAGGTCAAATTTCATCAGCAGCTGGCCTTTCTTGACGGTCTCGCCGTCCTTGACCTGCGGATCAAAGCCCTTGCCGTCGCGCTTGACGGTATCCATGCCGATGTGCATCAGCAGCTCGGCACCGGCAGCGGTCTTCATGGAAACAGCGTGCTTGGTGCCGAACACGGACTCGATCACGCCGTCTGCGGGGGCATACAGCTCGCCCTTTTCGGGCACCACAGCGATGCCGTCGCCCAGGATCTTCTGGGAGAAAACCTCGTCCTTCACCTGATCCAGTGCAATGGCCTTGCCCTGCAGGGGGCTGCTGATGGTGGAATCCGCAGCAGCTGCGTCTGCAGCAGCCTCGGGAGCGGTCTCTGCGGTCTCGCCCTCAGCGGGAGTCTCATCCTTGTACAGGAAGAAGGACAGTGCGAAGGAGGCCACAACGGAGATCACCAGACCGATGGCAGCCCACAGAATGTTCTTGCCGTTATCCGGGTCAACGAACATGGCCATGCCAGCCAGACCGGGGCCCATGGCAACGAATGCCTTGACCTTCATCAGGCCAACGAACAGACCGCCGATGAAGCTGGAGACTACAACAGACATCATGACCTTCTTGTGCTGCAGGGTGACGCCGTACAGAGCAGGCTCGGTGATGCCGAACAGGCCGGAGATACCAGCGGAAATTGCGGTAGCGCGCAGGTTTTCGTCCTTGGTCTTCAGAGCAACGCCCAGGCAGGCACCGCCCTCGGAAATGTTGTGTGCCAGAGAAGCGGGCATGTACAGCATTTCAAAACCGGGGTCGGAAATAGAAGCAACTGCATAGGGGACCAGAGCCTTGTGCATGCCCATGGAGATCATGAAGGGCAGTACAGCAGCCAGCAGAGCAACGGCCAGCCAGCCCAGCGTGTTGTACAGAGCAAGGATCACGGTGGTCAGCAGGGCACCGATGTTGTAGCCCAGAGGTCCGAGGACGACCAGCGCCACAGGGAAGCCAATGCCGAAGCACAGCATGGGCACAAAGAACACGCGGATGGCCTTGGGGCACCACTTGTTGGCCCACTTTTCAATGAAGGACATGAAAATGACGGTCAGGATGGCCGGGAACACCTGGCCGCCGTAAGCGATGTTCTGCAGCTTGATGCCGAGGAAGTAGGCACCGCCCTCGGTAGCCAGCAGAGCGGAAACGCTGGGGTGGATCATGGCAGCAGCCAGAGCCACAGACACCAGCTTGTTGCAGTTGAACTTGGTTGCAGTGGTGAAGGCGACCATGACGGGCAGGTAGTACAGAGCCGCATCTGCCACGCCGACGAATACCTTATACGCGATGTCTCCGCTGCTCATCACGCCCAGAGTGCTCAGCAGCACCATGAGGGCCTTCAGAACGCCTGCGCCTGCAATGGCGGGGACCAGCGGCTGGAAGATGCCGACCATGTAGTCCAGAATAATGCCGCCGATTTCTTTTTTGCCCTTGGGAGCAGCGGGAGCCGCTGCCTGGCCTGCGTTGAAGGTGCCCAGCTTGAGCAGCTCATCGTACACTTCGATGACATCGTTGCCGATGACCACCTGACACTGCGGGCCGCTGGAAATAACGCCCATGACGCCGGCAGTCTTTTTCAGGGCAGCAACATCTGCCTTGGAGGTGTCTGCCAGAGTGAAGCGCAGGCGGGTGGAGCAGTGCTCGACCTGCACAACGTTCTTTTCGCCGCCAACCAGACGCAGCACGTCGGAGGCAGTTTGCTTGTAGTTCTTCATTGTGTTCTCCTTTATCTTGTGTGTGATGGCATTCCCCTGCCGTCCGGCCGAAACGGGCAAAAGAAAAAGGATCCAACAGAATGACTCCGTATACAGCTTCTCCCGGAATCATAGTATCTGGCTATAATTCACCCAAAAGAAAAGGTATTCGTCATTCCGTCAGATCCTGCCTGCATTACCAGTAACATGTCCAACTGGATATCATAGTATTAGTATATCAGCCCTGATTTGGTTTTTCAATATTACTTTTTCACAAAATAAATCTTAAAAAATTATGAACTCCGTACAATCGCCTATTTTTCCGCAGAGCCGTTTTCTCTCTTCCTGTGCCGCCGCACGCCGGTTTTAAGATGCAAAAGCCGGAACGCCTCTCTTGCGCGTGCACGGGCCGCTTGCTATAATGGTTCTATCCTATCTTTTGCCGCCTGCGCAGGCTGTACCACCGCATTTTTGTCAGGCAGCAGTCAGGATGTACCCGAAAAATCTTTGCAAAGCAGGAGGGCATGGAGAGGTACGAAAGCTCAAAATATCTCTTGACAATCCCCTATCCGGTGTGTATACTACGCATTGTGAACAATGTTCATGTTGAGGTGATCGGATGAATCCAATGGCAACATCAAAAGAGAATATCCTGCAGATCAGCAGAAAACTCATCCAGCAAAACGGGTGGGCCGGTGTCAACATCCGTTCGGTGGCTGCTGCCTGCGGAGTCTCGGTGGGCTGCATCTACAATTACTTTGAATCCAAGACCGATCTGTTGAGCGCCACGGTGGAAAGCATCTGGAGCGATATCTTCCATCATCCGGAGGATGAGGCTGTCTTTCAGGACACCCTGTCCTGTGTCCGGTGGATGTACAAGCAGTTGGAGTACGGCTGCCAGCGGTATCCGGGTTTTTTCACCCATCATGCGCTGGGCTTTGTCCAGCAGGACACCGCCGATGGAAAGCAGCAGATGCAGCGGGCATGGCAGCACATTCTGGATGCCCTGTGCACGGTGCTGCGGAATGATACCAGGATCCGGGCTGACGCCTTCACAGCGGAGTTTACCGTTGAAAAATTTGCAGAGATGCTGTTCTCGCTGATGCTGTCCGCTCTGGTACGGCAGGACTTTGACCCCTCTACCGTGCTGGAGATCGTACGGCGGGCTGTCTACTGAAAAATGTCCCACAGATTTGTGGGAATTTTTTAAGCCTAAAATGAACACTGTTCAACTTGATCAGTGCTGCAGGATGAAAGTATCCTGTTCCCATATACTATATCATACTTTCTCCAAGCCAATTTGAAAAAGGAGCAAACCCTATGCGTGCAATCATTGAAACCGTTTTCGACATCTTCTATCTGGTCACCGTGCTCACGGTGGGCATCCGTATGATCCGCAGCAGCAAGAGCGGCTCGCAGTTCAAGCTGTTCGGCCTTATGGCTGTGGTGCTGGGTGCAGGTGATTCCTTCCACCTTGTCCCCCGTGCACTGGCACTGTGCACCACCGGTCTGGAAAACTACGCCGTTCCTCTGGGTCTGGGCAAGTGGATCACTTCCATCACCATGACTATCTTTTACGTGCTGCTGTATTATGTCTGGCGCAAGCGCTACCATGTGGAGGGCCGGAAGGGTCTGACCATTGCCGTGTATGTCCTGTCCGCTGCGCGTGTGCTGCTGTGCATGATGCCTCAGAACCAGTGGCTCACCAACAAGACTCCCCTCACCTGGGGCATCCTGCGGAACATTCCCTTTGCTCTGCTTGGCCTGCTGGTCATCGTGCTGTTCTACCGCAGCGCAAAGGAGCACAGCGACCGGGCTTTCCGCTGGATGTGGCTCACCATCGTGCTGAGCTTCGGCTTCTATATCCCCGTCGTGCTGTGGGCTGAAGTGAACCCGCTGATCGGTATGCTGATGATTCCCAAGACCTGCGCTTATGTGTGGACCGTCCTGATCGGCTACAACGCCATGAAGGCCGAGGGCGGTGCAGAGAACTAAGCCTGCGGTGCTGTCATCCTTCGACCGGACAGACATATGAGCAGTCGTGTAGTATTTGCTATGCGGCTGCTTTTTGTTTTAGAAAGCTGTGTGCGAATAACAAAAGGAGCTTGATCTTCAATGCGGGGAATATGCATTCCAGACGCAGACTTACACTGGAAGTCGGACGAAAAGTATGCTATACTCAAAAAGATGCATATTTTGATCATAGATAAGTAACCCGTGATTGGTGTGAGGACTGGCGATGATGAAAAAAAGAAAACTGGAATGGTGGCCGTTCGTGTTATTTATAGGCCTGACCGTGTGTTTGATGCTCATGTGGTCCCTGCGTAAGGAAGGATGGTTTCTGGACGAGGTGTACTCCTATGGGCTGTCGAACAGTACAGAGGGCCCTTTTCTAACAGATCTGCACGCCGATTGGGAAAATGGAACTGTTTTTGACCGGGACGAGCTGATGCAATATGTTATGGTTGCAGAAAATGAGCGTTTTGATTATGCCACGGTCTATTACAACCAGACACAGGATGTGCATCCGCCATTATATTACTTTTTTCTGCACACAGTTTGCTCGCTGTTCCCCGGAAGCTTTACAAAGTGGACGGGCATTGGCTTAAATTTCGTCTTTCTTGGATGTACGTTGGCTGCAATGTATGCTCTGGCACTAGAACTGCTGCATGATTCGAAAAAAGCTTTGTTTGCATGCGCGCTGTATGTCTTCAACCGGCAGGCTGTTACTCATTTTATGCTGATCCGGATGTATATGCTGCTGACATTGCTTACAGTTTTGCTGGCGCTGCTGGTTGCAAAGTCCCTTCACCGACCAAGCATCGGAAAAGATCTGGCAATTGGTGTTGTCATATATCTGGGTATGATGACACAGTATTTTTATGTGGTCTATGCGTTCCTGCTGTGTGCAGCTTATGATCTTTATCGGCTGCACGAGCGAAAGTGGAAAGAGATCTTTCTGTTTTCGATCCCGGCGCTTGCGGGTGTTGTCGGAATGCTGCTGTCTTTTCCGTCGTGGTATGCGCAATTGCATTCACAGGAAAATGTTTCTCTGGAGGCGACGGCCACTCATGTATTGGACCTGACACTGTATCCCATAAGAATGGGAACAATGCTAACGTGGCATACGCTCAATTTCTGGACGGGTGCGGTGATCCTTGCTGTAATGGTCATCGTGGCGATTTACAGAAAAATCGCGAGAAAAAGCCCGAAAAGCAAAACAGGTTTCACCACTGAACTCAAACTGATCACCGTTCCGGCCATCGTAGCAGTGCTGGTTATTTCGATTATCGCACCGTATCAGGTGATACGCTATTTTACGCATTTGCAGCCATTGGAAGCAATCTTTTTCAGCTGCGGTTTTTTTGACGTAACAGGGACGCTGCGGCGGAGAAAAGAAATTGCTATAGGCTTTTTGGCAGCAGCATTTCTGACAGCTGTTATCATGGAACCTGAGAATCTTTATCTCGGCGATAAAAAGCTGAATACGATGCTGGAAGCATATGCAAGTGATCCATGTGTACTGGTCAGTGATAAAAGCAATCCGTCTATTACCTCACTTTTCCCGCAGCTTTTGTACTTTGACAGTATCTGTGTAACAGATGATATTTCCAATGATATTTCGGAGAGCTACCGGACGGAGAAAACGGGAAACAAGGAAATGATTCTTGCCGTTGCAACCTACCCCGAAACGCAGATGACCGAGGATGAAGTGTACGAATTTGCCAAACAGGAAAATTACAAAACAGTAGAAAAAATTTCAGAAAAAGGTCTGGCAGTTATTTACCTGCTCCAAAAAGACGAATGAATGGAAAAGGAGAAAACGGGCGATATGTTAATCAGTCTGATCGTACCCTGTTATAATGAAGAAGAGGCCATGCCCCTTTTTTATCAGGAAGCGTGCCGCGTGGCAAAAAACATGAAAGAATCTCATAATGCAGACTTTGAGATCATCTTTGTGGATGATGGTTCAAAGGACGGCACTCTGCATACAGCGCGGAAACTGCACCGGCAGGATGATCGGGTGCGATACATTTCCTTCAGCCGCAATTTTGGCAAGGAAGCCGGCATCTATGCAGGTCTGCAGGCAGCGAAAGGCGACTATGTGGCAACGCTGGATGCCGACCTGCAGGATCCACCGTCACTTCTGCCGGACATGCTGGATACGCTGCTGACCGGCGAATATGACTGTGCAGCTACCCGCCGCACGACCCGGGAGGGCGAACCACCGATACGCAGCTGGTTTGCTCATAAATTTTATCAAATCATCAACAAAATGTCGGATACTGAAATTGTAGATGGTGCCCGGGATTTTCGATTGATGAGCCGAAAAATGGTGGATGCCGTGCTGAGCATGAGTGAGTATAACCGCTTCAGCAAAGGCATTTTCAGCTGGGTAGGATTCCGCACAAAATGGTTCGATTATAAAAATGTGGAACGTGTGGCAGGCCAGACAAAATGGAATTTCTGGAGCCTGTTCAAATATTCCATCGAAGGCATCGTGGGTTTTTCTACCGCGCCACTGGTCATGGCGGCAGGCCTTGGTGTACTTTTCTGCGCTCTGGCATTCATCGGCATCATCTTCGTGATAGCGCGTGCACTGATTTTCGGCGACCCTACTTCCGGCTGGCCCAGTATGGTATGCATCGTTCTGCTGTGCAGCGGGGTGCAGCTGCTGTGTACGGGTATCGTGGGTGAATATCTGGCCAAGACCTATCTGGAAGTGAAGCACCGCCCCATTTACATCACTGCGGAGACAGAAGCAGACGGGAGGTAAGCTTTGGGATCAACTGTCGGCCCTAATCACAGCATTGATTCAGCTTATTCGCCCCTTTCGGTCAAAATACACACATTTCCGTGCATCAGCGGCAAATGTTTGTTAAACTATTATCTATCTTGCGACCTTGCAATGTGCACGGTTTTTGTTTATAATAGTATCGTAACGGGGCATGACCCCCGAATGCGAGCGAAACTCTAGTTCAGACATTAAAACTTGAGAGGAGTTTATTACCATGGGTTTAGGTAAGAAGACGATCGACGATCAGAACTACTGCGGCAAGAAGGTTCTTGTCCGCTGCGATTTCAACGTCCCGATGAAGGACGGTGTCATCACCAACGAGAACCGCATCAACGCAGCTCTGCCCACCATCCAGAAGCTGGTCAATGATGGCGCAAAGGTCATCCTGTGCAGCCATCTGGGCAAGCCCAAGAACGGCCCCGAGGCCAAGTTCAGCCTGGCACCCGTTGCTGTGGCTCTGAGCGCAAAGCTGGGCAAGACCGTTGTGTTTGCAGATGACGACAATGTTGTCGGCGAGAACGCAAAGGCTGCTGTTGCTGCCATGAACAACGGCGACGTCGTTCTGCTGCAGAACACCCGTTTCCGCAAGGAAGAGACCAAGAACATGCCCGAGTTCAGCGAAGAGCTGGCTTCTCTGGCTGATGCATATGTTGACGATGCATTCGGCAGCTGCCACCGTGCACACTGCTCCACCGCAGGCGTCACCGACTTCATCAAGGATACCGCTGTTGGTTACCTGATGGAGAAGGAGATCAAGTATCTGGGCAACGCTGTGAACGATCCCGTTCGTCCCTTCACCGCTATTCTGGGCGGTGCAAAGGTCGCAGACAAGCTGAATGTTATCTCCAACCTGCTGGAGAAGGTCGATACCCTGATCATCGGCGGCGGCATGGCTTACACCTTCGTCAAGGCTCAGGGCTACGAGGTCGGCAAGAGCCTGTGCGATGATTCCAAGCTGGATTACTGCAAGGAAATGATGGCCAAGGCTCAGGAGAAGGGCGTGAAGCTGCTGCTGCCTGTTGATGCTGTCTGCATCAAGGACTTCCCCGATCCCATCGATGCTCCTGTTGAGACCACTGTTGTTCCTGTCACCGCGATCCCGGCTGACATGGAAGGCTGCGACATCGGCCCCGAGAGCATGAAGCTGTTTGCCGATGCTGTCAAGGCATCCAAGACCGTTGTGTGGAACGGCCCCATGGGCGTGTTCGAGAACCCCACTCTGGCAGCTGGCACTCTGGCAGTTGCTAAGGCTATGGCTGAGAGCGACGCTACCACCGTGATCGGCGGCGGCGACAGCGCAGCAGCTGTGCAGCAGATGGGTCTGGGCGACAAGATGACCCACATCTCCACCGGCGGCGGCGCTTCTCTGGAGTATCTGGAGGGCAAGGAGCTGCCCGGCATCGCTGTCATTCAGAACGCATAATTTTTCCGGCATCGTAAATGGGTGCGGCGGCTTCAGCGCCGCCGCACCTTTTTGTTTGTGCACAGACTGCACATATAGAAGGTAAATAAAGGAGATAGAGTATCATGGATAAGGCAAAGCGCAAGGCTATCATTGCAGGCAACTGGAAGATGAACAAGACTGCCTCTGAGGCTGCTGTTCTGGTGGACGAACTGGTCCCCGCTGTTCAGGACGCAGGCTGCGAGGTGGTCATCTGCACCCCGTATACCGATCTGGTCACCGCTGTGGAGAAGACCAAGGGCACCAACATCCATGTGGGTGCTGAGAATGTTCACTTCGAGAAGTCCGGCGCTTTCACCGGCGAGATCAGCGCTGACATGCTGGTGGATCTGGGCGTGGAGTACGTCATCGTGGGCCACTCTGAGCGCCGCCAGTACTTTGCAGAGACCGACCAGACCGTGAACAAGCGCGCTCTGGCTGCTCTGAACGCCGGCCTGAAGGTCATCATCTGCGTGGGCGAGAGCCTGCAGCAGCGTGAGGAGGGCGTCACCGAGGAGCTGGTCCGTATGCAGACCAAGATCGCTCTGCGCGACGTGACCGCTGAGCAGATGGCAAATGTCGTTATCGCCTACGAGCCCATCTGGGCCATCGGCACCGGCAAGACCGCTACCGCCGATCAGGCTGAGGAAGTCTGCGGCCAGATCCGCAAGGTCATCGGTGAGGTGTACGGCGAGGCAGTTGCCGAGGCTACTACTGTCCAGTACGGCGGCAGCATGAACGCCAAGAACTGCGAAGAGCTGCTGAGCAAAAAGGATGTGGACGGCGGCCTGATCGGCGGCGCATCCCTGAAGGCTCCCGACTTTGCAGTGATCGTCAACGCAGCCACCAAGGGCTGATAAAACCGCAAAATAAGCCTTTTCCACTGCGGAAAGGCGGCACGAAGTGCCGGATGAGGGGTAGCTGCGGAGAATGCGCTCTATCGGGCACATTGCAGGCGCTGCCCCTTGTTTTTATTGAAAATAGTGTTCTCAAATCAAAGGAGATTCATTTTTATGGCAAAGAAACCTGTTCTTCTGTGCATCATGGATGGCTTCGGCTGGGTGCCGGAGGAGACCTTCGGCAACGCCGTGGTCGCCGCCAAGAAGCCCCATCTCGATGCTCTGATGGCAAAATACCCCATGACCACCATCAATGCTTCCGGCATGGCCGTCGGCCTGCCCGATGGCCAGATGGGCAACTCTGAAGTCGGTCATACCAACATGGGCGCAGGCCGCATCGTGTATCAGCAGCTCACCCTCATTACCAAGTCCATCAAGGACGGCGAAATGCTCCAGAACCCGGTTCTGGTCAAGAACATGAAGGCCGCCATCGATGCCGGCAAGGCCATCCATCTGATGGGTCTGGTGGGCACCGGCGGTGTGCACAGCCACGCAGACCACTGGTTCGGCGTGCTGGAAATGGCAAAGCATCTGGGTGCAAAGGACGTCTACCTGCACTGCATCACCGATGGCCGTGATACCGACCCGCACTCCGGCAAGGGCTTCCTGGCCGACCTGCAGGCCAAGCTGGACGAGCTGGGCATCGGCAAGATTGCCAGCGTCTCCGGCCGTTACTACGCCATGGACCGCGATAACAACTGGGATCGTGAAGAGAAGGCATATGCTGCCTTTGTCTACGGCGAGGGCAATCATGCCGCCAACGCTGCTGAGGCCATCGAGGCTTCCTATGCAGCAGATAAGACCGACGAGTTCGTTCTGCCCTGCGTCACCTGTGAGGGCGGCCGCGTGCAGGACGGCGACACCGTGATCTTCATGAACTTCCGCCCCGACCGTGCCCGCCAGATGACCCGTATCTTCTGCGACGACGCTTTCACCGGCTTTGAGCGCCGCGGTGGCCGCAAGCAGGTGAACTATGTCTGCATGGCCGAGTACGACGCCACCATGCCCAACTGCGAGGTGGCCTATCCCCCTGTGGAGCTGAAGAATGTTCTGGGCCAGTACCTGTCCGAGAACGGCAAGACCCAGCTGCGCATTGCCGAGACCGAGAAGTACGCCCACGTCACCTTCTTCTTCAACGGCGGCGTCGAGGCTCCCTACGAGGGCGAGGACCGCTGCGTGATCCCCAGCCCGAAGGTAGCAACCTATGACCTGAAGCCCGAGATGAGCGCCCCCGAGGTTGCTGCCGAGTGCGTCAAGCGCATCGAGAGCGGCAAGTACGATGTGGTCATCCTGAACTTTGCAAACTGCGATATGGTGGGTCACACCGGCGTATTCGATGCTGCGGTCAAGGCCGTTGAGGCTGTGGATACCGCTGTGGATCAGGTAGTGTCCGCTGTGCTGAAGGCCGGCGGCTGCGCCTTCATCACCGCCGACCATGGCAACGCCGAGAAGATGATGAACCCGGACGGCACCCCCTTCACCGCACACACCACCAACGTGGTGCCCTTTGTGGCTGTTGGCTGCGGCGACGTGAAGCTGCGTGAGGGCGGTTGCCTTGCCGACATCGCACCCACCATGCTGCCCTATATCGGCCTGCCCGTCCCGGCTGAAATGACCGGCAAGAGCATCATTGTTGAGTAATTGACCGTTAAAATGGCCGACGCGTTCGCTTTGGGACGAGTTGTGGCTCCCAGCATCCATTTCGCGCCTTAAACGGCGCTCATGTCTTGCTGGCCACTGCCCCAACAACTCTTCCCTGTTTCCGCCACTGGCGGCGGTCATCGTTGTTGCATCAATAGCGGAAAATTCATTTTTATATTTACAGCTCTGGAAAATCCGTGGATTTTCCAGAGCTGTTTTTTCATGAAAAAAGTCGATGATAGAAACTGAATTTTCCGGTTTTGGACCCATTCGTGAAAAGGCGTTTGGAGCGGCCCGCAGGCCGCAACAAACTCAAAATGAAAATAAACTTTCCGCTGAAGATTGCCAGAGCGCAGCGGAGGCCATTTTCAATCAAAACTTTTCTTTTTTCCCCATCCGTGCTACAATAAACATGAATTTTGAATTGTAGGAGAAGCGGATGGAAACTATTCACAAGCATATCGTTCTGGGCATTCTGGCCCATGTGGACTCTGGCAAGACCACCCTTTCGGAAGCCATGCTCTACCGTTCCGGCGCGATCCGCAAACTGGGGCGCGTGGATCACAAGGACGCCTTTCTGGACACAGACGCGCTGGAAAAAGCCCGTGGGATCACTATTTTTTCCAAGCAGGCACTGCTGACGGCAGGCAGCACGGATATCACCCTGCTGGACACTCCCGGCCATGTGGATTTTTCCACCGAGACCGAGCGCACTCTGCAGGTTTTGGATTATGCCGTGCTGGTGGTCAGCGGCACCGATGGCGTGCAGAGCCACACCGAAACGCTCTGGCGGCTGCTGCGGCGCTACCATGTGCCCACCTTTGTGTTTGTAAACAAGACCGACCTGCCCGGCAAGAGCAAGGAAGAGTTGCTGGCCCAGCTGAATCATCGCCTCGGCGAAGGGTTTGTGGATTTTGGCATGCCGCAGGCCGACCGGGATGAAGCGTTGGCTCTTTGCGATGAGAACTTGATGAACCGGATGCTGGATGCCGGACAGCTGGCAGATGCCGAGATCATCCCGGCCATTGCCCGGCGGCATGTTTTCCCGTGCTGGTTCGGCTCGGCACTCAAGCTGGACGGTGTGGAGGAGCTTCTCGGCGGGCTGGACCGCTTTACACGCCCGGCTCCTGCACTGGATACCTTTGGGGCCAAGGTGTTCAAGGTCTCGCAGGATGAACAGGGTGCCCGCCTGACCTGGCTGCGCGTTACCGGCGGGGAGCTGAAGGTGAAAGCACAGCTCTCGGGCGAAGCGGACGGCGAGCCTTGGGCCGAAAAGGCCAACCAGCTGCGGCTGTACTCCGGCACAAAGTATACACTGGCAGAGACCGTCCACCCCGGGCAGGTGTGTGCTGTCACCGGCCTGACCAAAGCCCGTCAGGGCGAAGGCCTTGGCGCAGAACGCGACAGCGACCTGCCGGTGCTGGAACCGGTGCTCAGCTATCAGGTGCTGCTGCCGGAGGACGCAGACGTGCACGCGGCGCTGGGCAAGCTGCACCGGCTGGAGGAAGAGGAGCCTCAGCTCCATGTGGTATGGAACGAAACGCTGGGCGAGATCCATGTCCAGCTCATGGGCGAGATCCAGCTGGAAGTGCTGCGCAGCCTGCTGGCAGAGCGGTTTGGTCTGAACGTGGAGTTCGGCCCCGGCGGCATCCTTTATAAAGAGACCATTACGGAGCCTATGGAGGGTGTAGGCCATTACGAGCCGCTGCGCCACTACGCAGAAGTGCATGTCAAGCTGGAACCGCTGCCGCGCGGCAGCGGAATGCAGTTTGCCGCCGACTGCCGGGAAGAAGTTCTGGACAAAAACTGGCAGCGCCTTGTGCTGACCCATCTGGAAGAGAAACAGCACCTTGGCGTGCTGATCGGAGCGCCGTTGACGGACGTGAAGATCACCCTCATTGCGGGCCGTGCCCACCTGAAACACACAGAGGGCGGAGATTTCCGGCAAGCGACCTACCGCGCTGTGCGGCAGGGCCTGATGATGGCCAAAAGCCAGCTGCTGGAGCCGTGGTATGCCTTCCGGCTGGAAGTGCCGGTGGAAAGCCTTGGTCGTGCCATGACCGATATCCAGCGCATGGAAGGCAGCTTTGACCCGCCGGAAAGTGGAGAAGAAACTGCTGTGCTCACCGGTTTTGCGCCGGTAGCTGCCATGCGCAGCTACCCCATGGAAGTGGTCAGCTATACCCGCGGTCGTGGACGACTGACCCTGACGCCGGATGGCTGCCGGCCCTGCCACAACGCGGCGCAGGTCATCGAAGCTGCAGGCTATAAGCCGGAACATGACCTTGAAAATCCCGCAGATTCGGTGTTCTGTGCCCATGGAGCAGGCTTTGTGGTACCATGGAATCAGGTGCGCAGTCACATGCACGTGGACAGCGGCTGGGGAAAAGCCGCGCGCCCGAAACCGGAGGCGCAGACTGTGCCGCAGCGCCGGGCCATGGCCTACCGCGCCACTCTGGAAGAGGATGCCGAACTGCTCAAAATTTTTGAGCGCACTTATGGGCCCATCAAGCGGGACCCGCTGGCCGCATTCCGCCCAACGCAAAAGCGGGAACGTCCGGATTTCGACGCTCAGCAGTGGGAGATCCTGCCGGAATATCTGCTGGTGGACGGCTATAACATCATCTTCGCATGGGACGAGCTGAACGCCCTTGCAAAGGATAGTCTGGAAGCCGCCCGGCATAAGCTGATGGACATTCTGTGCAACTATCAGGGCTACCAGAAGTGCAACCTCATCCTTGTGTTCGACGCCTACCGGGTGCCGGGCAGTCCGGGCTCCATCGAGCAGTACCACAACATCCATGTGGTCTACACGAAGGAAGCAGAAACGGCGGACATGTTCATTGAACATGTCACCCATGAGATCGGCAAAGGACGCCGCGTGCGCGTGGCCACTTCCGACGGTATGGAACAGATCATCATTCTGGGGCACGGTGCGCTGCGCGTCTCGGCCCGCATGTTCCACGAGGAAGTGCAGAACGTGGAAAAGCAGATTCGCGCCCTTGTGCAGGGGCAGGCGTGAGCTTTGAGAAACAACAGATTTTAAATCGTTTTCTGGAGGTGTCTTTATGGCTGTGGAAATAACCAAAGATTTCGTCTGGCAGGCCATCCCGCCGCGCCCGCGTGAAAGCCACAAGGGCACCTTTGGCGCTGTTCTGGCCGTTGCGGGCAGTGCGTCTTACCGTGGTGCGGCCCTGCTTGCCGCCGAGGGAGCTCTGCGCACCGGTGCGGGCATCGTGACCCTTGCCAGTGTGGAGCCGGTGCTCGCTGCTGCCGCAGCCCGCCTGCCGGAGTGCTGTCTGTGCCCGTGCGCCGCAGGGGCCGACGGCGGCATCTCACCGGAAAGTATCCCGTTTATTCAGCGACAGAAGGCCACAGTGCTGCTGCTGGGCCCGGGCCTTGGCGGTACGGCCCAGAGTGCAGCCCGCGCAGCAGAGACACGCGTACTGGTACAAAGGCTTCTGCCGGACTTTGTGGGCAGTGCAGTGCTGGACGCTGACGGCCTGAATGCCGCCGCGCAGCTTTTGGCTGAGGGGAAGGCGCTGCCCCATCCGATGGGCGAGTTGATCCTTACGCCGCATCCCGGTGAAATGGCCCGGCTCACCGGCCTTTCCGTGGCAGAAATCAGCGCCGACCGTGAGAAAATTGCCCGGCAGTATGCAAAAAAATGGAACGTCGTGGTGGTACTCAAGGGTTCCCGCACCATTGTAGCTGCGCCGGATGGCCGTGCATGCGTGAATCCCACCGGCAACCCGGGCCTTGCCCGGGGCGGCAGCGGGGATGTACTGGCCGGTATGACGGCGGCCCTGCTGGCCTGCCGTCTGCCTGCGTTTGAAGCTGCTTCCTGTGCGGTGTATCTGCATGGTGCCGCAGCTGACCGTGCTGCTGCGCTTTGCGGGGAGTACGGGATGCTGCCGCATGATATCTTGCCGCAGCTTGGCCGGATGTTTGCGGAAAATCAGAGATAAAGGGCTTATGAAACACCCTCATAGCCAAGAAGATCCCGCCTTCACGAGAAAGACGTTTCTGTCCGAAAACCGCAAATCTGATTTTTTCTTCCATATTGCTACGGTATCGCTCTAAACAAGCAGATATTATTATATTGTAGACCCAAAAGAACGTCTGGTGGAGCTGGTCGGCTAACCAGGTGCCGCCTAAAATTCCACCTCTGCACTCTCAGTGTCCGATGAAGGATTCTACTTCAGGCATCTTTTCGCTGATCCTCCTCTGTGATAAACTCGATACTCTTCACGGGCAGGCCGTGAATGCGCTCCACCAGAGATTCAGCAGAAATGTAATCTTCACAGCCTCCTTTTTCCGGTTTGAATTTCACCTTTTCGTTCATTCCGTTTCAACTTAATGGACTCTTCTGAACTTTTCTTGAATTTCACCTTTTTCGCTTGCATATTTACGCATTTTCCAGTATAATAGCCATAAAAGTTGAAAGAATATAGCATATATTATATGCAAGTAGTGTCGCGGTGTCAAGAGGAAAATATGAAATATTATTGCACATTCCGAATGCTGCACAATGGATCACGGCATCCGGATTTACTTCTGTAATTACCTTTTCAACAGCATTCTTATCGGTAATGTCCAGAGCGACATACGGTGCTTTTGTTACTGCAGAGCCATCTGCTACACCGCTGTAGTTTTCCTGAATATCAGAACCAACGCCTTCATGGCCACGCTTCAGCAGTTCATGCCTTATCTTCCACAACCTCTGCGCACTCCGGAATATCCGAAACCAAACAGCAGTTGCCGTAGCTCATTGCTTCCAGTAGACTTAGCGGCATATCAAGCTGGCAGATGTAAACTTTTCAGCATAGATTTGTCCATATTGCCCACTCTGGTTTAAATTCAAGTCAGCATAATATTTCAATAGAGCAACACCTATATTCAAGATTCTTCCCGCCTTGACTACCATTCCCGTTCATCTTTTTCAAGTGAAATGATAACTGCGTTTTTCTCAGCTTCATATCTCCCCTTAAACTGATGATCCTTTCCTACGGCTAGTTCATTTGCCTCCAGCAACGCCTGAATGAACTGTATTCCGTTAATCATCATTCGGCACTGCCCATCGGTCAACAGCCTGTCTGGAACCTTAAAGGACATGGGATGTTCAGCGGTGCACGGAGTAATCGCAATAGACTTCCGATCTTTCCTCTGCAAAATGCTCTGAATCAGATTCTCCGGCACATCTGCGTAGTTCGCCAGCAGCTGCTTGGTGTCTTTCGGCAGGCAGTATCCGCCGGCCGATGTCAAGTCTTGGACAACATTTTTCACAAATAAATTTGAAAAAAAAGCAAAAAAATAAGCCCTACAAGGCTTTCAGTCGGTATCGAACCGATCTGAGCCTTGTAGGGCTTAACAGTTTACTCTATATGTTTTTTCTTAGACCGCCTGCAGAGAGGTGTTTTCCATCACTTTCTTGAATTCCTCTACTGTCATTCCAGCATCTTCCGCTGCTTCTTCAATTGTCACACGGCCTTCTTGCAGTTTTTCAACAAATAAAACTTTTAAAGAACAACTCAAGCCGTAAAAAAAGCCTTTAGTTATCGTAGTTTTTCTCAGTTGACCATATGCGGTTGTCAAGTAAGGAACAAAAATTTTTGCAAAAAAATAAGCCTTTCTGAGCCGAAACCGATGTGGTTTCAAACTCAGAAAGGCTTGTTTCGTTATTATGCCTAATTTTTTATCCTATTTCTGTGTAAAAAGTGATTTTCAAAAAACAAACATTCAATAGACCGTTCTGCCACCAGTGCAGAACAGCCCATTCTTTTTCACATTACTTTTATTGGAAACACAACTGCATTAAGGCCGGATAGATACTTACCCTCTACCCTATGAAATTCTAACGGAGAAAAATTGTTTGCTTCAACTAGCCGATTGATGAACTGCTGACTGCAAATCCGCATATTGCACCTGTTATCCATCAGAAGATTTTCCGGCACTTTAAACGACATCGGATGAGATGCTTCACAACATGCTACTGCAACAGATTGCTTATCCTTTCCCTGCAGCACACAAACATAGCTTGGACTCCCCAAAATGCGAATCACATCTTTGCTGATTGTCAACTGGCTCTGTTTTGCAGAAATCGTCAGTCCAAGGCGCATCACTCTCTCACTGCTCATGTAGTCGCACCTCTCTTCTCATACAGATATTGATTTTGACCTTCTTCCGTATTTATCGTTTGTGTTGATGATGGGCCTGATGGATTGATTTCGCAATCTATCTGTTCTGTTCCAGTCGCTGCAGAAGAGGCTGGCTGCACGACCTCACCATTCGTTTTTTCCTCTACTCCTTCATTTTTTGCTGCAGTAATCGCCGCTTGTGCTTGCTCATCACCCTGATAGCTGACGATATTTTCAAACATACTCATCTGGTGTGTTGCCACGTAGTCATTGTAAGACCGTCCAATTCTGCCTTTATAAATATCCGGGAAGAATTTGACCTGCTTTTTCTTCACTTCTCCCGTCATTGGGTCTGTAAACTCCTGTGGCTGCGGAGTAAACATAATAGCTTCTTCCAAATCAAATAGCATGACCAGTCCCTGATCTGAATTAGCTACGCGGCCTAACACCTTGTAACGGCACTCCCGATTCCAGTTCATCATGCGGAACATCTTTTCCAGAAACTCCAGTGACGAAATAGACTTGTTTACCCATACACCATTCTTTTGCCGTGCCCATTCTACAGACGCACTATCTTCTTCGGGGCACATAATCAAGGCCATCCGCTTCTTTGCTGTATTAACAATGGGTAAAATGTACTTTATGCCCTCAAACAGCCGGATGCAGGCCATATTGAATGTCATTTCGCCGTATTTGATGCTGACAGCGGGCTTTTTGACCATAGAAAACTGTGTCCGAGGCGGCAGTTCGTATCCATCAAACTTCTCAAATTCCAATTCTTCGCTCTTTTCCTTGCGAATCTGCGCCAGTTCACGAATCAATTCAACTTCGCGCAAGGATAATTCCTGCCGTTTATCTACTTCAGCCATTTTCTGATACCTCCATCACATTGACATTAAAAGATCATCCAGTTCACGTTGAACTTCATTTCTGCTTGGAATTGCACCAATCATGGGATTTTCTACGACTTGGCCAGATTCCATCACATCACTAACTGTAATGCTTTGAACCCATTTACTCCGATATAACCGGCATTTCAGATTCATCGAACAATTTTCTTGTTCATACTGATTTTTCCCAGTCAAAATCCGGGGCTCATCTAATTCAAAAATCAGAAATTTTGCATTTCCCTGACCCCTGCAGATACCACGGCACTGGTAGCGGTAATTCATTTTCCAGTTCAGTGTTTGAAAGACCAGGCCAGAAAATGCTCTTGCTGAAAAACTACTATGAACGTCATTGTCATCTCTCCAGTGCATCGCCGTTGAAGAGTCACAGTTGGTCTTTCGCAGGATCACGACCTGCAGAATCGGATGATAGAGTAGTTCCACATACTCGCAGTCGTCCAACCGGGTATGGCAGGCCTTGCTGAAACGGATTCCATTTTTAGAAACCGTCATAACCGGGCTGCTCTGGTTGATAAAGCAAGTGCCTGAAACCGTCAGGTATTCAGATTGAAGTGCCTTTCCCAGCGTTGCCCCAGCCCTCATCTCTGCTATATCGTTCAGTTTCATCACCTCTTCTGGCAAATAAGCATTCAGGCAAAGGCTGCGGATGCTTTCGGCATTAATGCCGTTCCAGTTCGGATGGATACCCACAAAGCCTTTCAATGCTCCCTGCCGGATCACTACAATATCCTGCACACCGCACTTTTTGTTGCTGGATGCCACCAGATGTGCAGCCCGTGCAATCTCCGGCGAAACAATCGCTTCGTGATGTTCCGGGACATAGGCAGAGCAGCGATTGCCGTTATTCTTTGTGACCTTTCCCAGCTTGTAGTCCACTACAATGCTCTTCCGGGCTTCCAGAGCACCCCAGCGGCGTTCATTTTTCATGATGTTTGCCACCATTACGCCATTCCACTCCTGCCTGCCGCGCAGGGTGCTGCGCTTCTTCTGCGTCAGGATCATTGCAATCTGATCGTAGTTATAGCCCTGAATAAACGCCAGAAAGATAAACCGCACCGTCTTTGCTTCTTCCGGCTCAATTACCAACTGTCCATCCTTGGTATGCCGATACCCCATCAGGTCAGCCACCGGGTACTGACCTGTCATAATACGCTGATCATACGAAAGAATCATCCGGCGGCTCTTGTTGCCCGATTCCCAATCCGCCAGAAGTGCCTGTATATCGAGGTTGTACTGGCTATTCGGGTTAAGCGTGTAAATATTTTCGGTTTCAAAGTACACACCGATGGGATGTGCCGGGTGCATGGTTTTCAGTGCTGCAATCTGCGTCATACAATCCGTAAAATTTCGAGCAAACCGCGAAATGCTGGCACAGATAATCAAATCCATCTTCTGGTCTTTGGCATCCTGCATCATGCGCTTGAAAGCGTCCCGCTTGCGCAGCGATGTGCCGGATTTTCCCTCATCGCTGTAAATATCCTGCAGATTCCAGTTTTCCGTTTCTGCAATCTTCTTGGTGTAATAGAGGGTCTGATTCTCGATGGAAGAAATCTGCTCTTCGCTTGATGTACTGACACGGGCATAAACCGCCACACGCTTCAGGTCGCTGTCGTAAATCGACGGCGTCGGTTTCGCCGGACGAAAGTAATCTTTTGCCGTTTTCTGCCCCTGTTCTGTCTGCTTATGGATTCTGTCACGAATCTCTGCTTTTCGCCTTTCAGATTCCAGATGTCGGCTCTGCCAGTCTGCTCCACTCGGCAGCACTTCAAGGTTTTCTACCGGAATACACTCTACGTCTTTTGGATTATACTGTCCTTCCACGTTCATTTTTTTCAGCCTTTGTCATTTCATGTTCCAGTCGGATTCTCCACTCAAGATAATCTTTCCTGCGAATCGATGTATATTTTTCAGCCAAATCTTTCAGGCTCTGCCGCTGGTTATCAACGTCAAGAATGGTGTCGATTCTCTGGTCATCATCGTCTGTAACAATGTCCACTCGCATCGGCAAGTCAAACAGATATTTCAACAGAAAGCAGAAATCACAGGTGTTTGCTGCAAGATAGGCCCTTGTCTGCGAGAAAATCAGATTTACGGAACCATTTTTGCAATCTTTGAGCAGATGCACCATTTCCGGGCGTTTATAAATTTCCTTATTCCCTGTGATGTCAATATAGACACCAACCAGCCTTTTATCCGCATCATCCCTGAACTTTTCAGCATAGTAGGAACTGTGATAGGCCACTGCTGCATCCTTAGAGCGTTCCCACAGTTTTGCAAGTTTCACATAGCCGCCAACCTTATACCTGTGGTCCATTTACAGCACCTTCTTCCGGCTGAACACTCCAATACCATCTCCGCTTCTTCTGGTAGCAGTGGATTCCCATTTCTGTTTTTACCATCCGCGCCACACGTTTGCTGACCCCCTCGTTGTCCAGACGGCAATAAATTTCATTTGCGCTCATATCGCCTTTTTCAAGGAAATGCTTGATCCAGTAGACAGCTTTTTGCTGCTCGGTATCAAATTTTGGTTCGGTATCCGGCTGTTGTTTTTCAAAGAACTGTGGCCTGCATTCCAGCCACCGAAAGCCCTTGTCGGCAGAAATGGAAAAGCGGATGTCTTCTGCCGTAGGTGCAAGGCTGTTTTTGATTTGATGTACGATTCTTATATCAGGGTTCTCGGCATCCCGTTCAACCTGCAAAACACTTCGTGCTGCTGCCACAACATCAATGCTGCCAAGGCTACGGTACAGCCCTTTGGAACCTTCTTTTTTGTTGAGATGTCCAATCAGAACGATAGCGCAGTCGTAACCAGCAGCCCACATTCCAAGGCGGCGCATGAGTTTTCGCGCTCTGCCTGCAATCTGCAAATCAGAATCACTGCCAAGATAAGCCTGAATCGGGTCGATCACGACCAATCGTGGCCGGAATTCAATGATTGCCTGACGGATGTGCTCATCGTCCAATGTGAGGCCGTTATAAACTTCTTCGTTGATGAAAGCAATCTTCCTGCAGTCTGCTCCGCAGCGTTCCAGACGGGGCTTTATCGTGTCTGAAACGCCATCCTCAGAGCACTGATAAATCACTTTTTGCGGCGCACCAATTTTACATCCGTCCGGGGTCTTACCTCCTGTTGAAAGTTCCGCCATCAGATTCATCATCATGGTGGATTTTCCATCGCCGGGATCACCTTGCAGCAGTGTGATTTTTCCGATTGCAATAAAGGGATACCACAGCCACCGTACATTCGTTGACTGAACTTCGCTATACAGTGTCAGCAGCCGTTCCATTTCGTTTTCCCCACTTTATTTTCGCAGCTTGATTTCATGCTTTTATTATACTCTTATCAGATGATTTTTTCTGTGAAGTGGCACTTCACATGTGCAGCAAATTGTGATGTAACACTTCACAAAATTGCCTCAGAACACACGACCGCTAGGGGTGGCCCCGCCAAATTCTGAGCCACATTTTCATCATTTTCTCTATACAAATGAAAGTACATCCGCTAACTGAACCCCGCTGTACAGCGTCAGTAACTTTTTCACTTCGTTCTCACTCACATTATCGTGCTGTTCAATTTTATGGTTTTATTATACACCTGTCAGATAATTTTTCTGTGACCCAGCAGGTCACTTGTTCCTTAAAATGTGACCTACTGGGTCACATTTTGGCCTCAGAAGCCATCTCCGCTAGAGGGGAAAAACGAAAATTCTGACTTCTATGTTGGCTACTCTTTTCGTTCTTCTTGATTCGTTTTTCCATAGGCCAGATAATAAAAGTACTCTTATGCGGGCATTCGAAAGGAAGATTTACTTATGTCCGTCAATTATGTTGCTTTGGGAAAACGTATTGGTTATTTCAGAATGCAGTGTGGTAATATCACCCAGGAAGCCTTAGCCTCTAAAATCAATCGCAGTCGTGAATTTCTGGCCAAAATTGAAAAAGGCACAGAACACCCCAGCGTTGCCACTCTGGTCGATATTGCCGACGCCCTCTGCATTTCCGTTGATAATTTGTTGATAGACAGTCTTCACTATTCCGTTTTAACTTCCAACACCGAATTGCATCGTCTGTTATTGGACTGCAACGAAACTGAGCAGGAAATCATTATCCGCACGGCGAGGGAGTTAAAGGCCACTCTTGTCAGCCTTGGAATTTAACATCCATCCGTATTAAAATCACAAAATAAAAAGGCCCGCATAAGCCGCAGACGCACCCTCGAATCATCTTGGGTGCTGTCTGTGGTTTATGCGAGCAGTTATTATGTTAGCTTATTCTCTTACTATCAAGCAGGCATATTGTTACTACGTTCACTCCGCTTCATTCCCATAAAAGGAGGAACAGAAGCACGGCTCAGTCCTTTCTCATGGGCTTTCATCAGCTGGTACTCGTGCGTAGCCACTGCATCAATAAATTCACGCTGCTTCGGTGTTGCATGGTAATAATCTGTTTTAAAGCGTTTGCATACGCCAAATAAAACATTCAAATATTCCATTGTATCATTGCTCATAGGAGCAACCTGCAGTTCAAGTTCTTGATCTTTCATACTGAACCCTCCAATCTTTAAGATAAGTAGGTACTGAAAATTTCTTGTGCGCCTTCATCAGCTAGCATAAGCAGCTTTGGGCCTCCCGAATGTGGCTGAAAAATCGGAACTGCATGAAAATCTTTGATGTAGTGATCATACAGTTCATCTGTTTTTGCTTCAAAGGTAACAATGCCGCCATGCCCACTATCAATTGACAATTGAATACCATAGGCAATCATCATTCGGCCAATGCCTGCGTATTTCCGCACTGTGCTAATTGTCGGATTACTCTCAGGATGCGCTTCAATATTAGCAATAAAAACAGATATTCCGTGATCATCTTCTCGATATGCACCCAATGCTACAATTTCGCCAGCATCTGTTTTCGCCGCATACTTTTCCAGCTTTGGATCGCGGATAAATTCACTCGTCCAATCAGATTGCCACTTTTCCTTTGTAGAGGTCAGGTCTTCGTTGGTTGCCGATTCAATATCAATCTCAATTTGTTTCCCGGTCTCGTTTTCTACCACATAGTACTGGAGAACCATTTCCTCCACACTCCCTTCTATAGTTATTGTAGCATGAACTTTTCAAAAACGCAAATATCATTTCTCACTCTGCTTCGTAACTTTTCAGTACATCTTCAAATGTAAAACGAATTTTCACGCTCTCATTGTTGAAAACCTCAATACGGTCAATAAAGGTTTCCACCACATTCTGTGATAAGTACATCACATCGCCTGCTTCTTCTACAGTACTCATGACAGTCTGCAAATGATCGGTGTCCCTCTTCACAGGCTGGAAAGCTTGATTTTTCTCGGTACGCAGCCTTTGAATCTGCTCCATCTTTTCATCTTCTTGCGCTCTGTAGGCGTCTCTCTGCCGGACGAATTCTTCCTTGCTTATATTTCCGTCGGCATACTGCTCATACAGTGCAACGCGCTGTTTTACAATCTCTGCCTTTTCTACACTCAGCTTTTCTTCCTGCCGTTCCAGTGCGGAGAAGCAGATCAACGCTTTGCGTTCCCGTTCGCGCAGGATTTCCAGTATATGCTCCGCCTGCTTTATCTGCACTGTCAGTGCGTTTCGGACAATCTCTTCCAGCAATTCCTCAGAGATCGGGATTCGCTTGCAGGGACTGTCCACCGCTGTGGCTGAGAATCTGCAGTTAAACGAGGGGCCAAGCTTCTTGAGAACACGATATTTCATCAGTTTCTGGCAGTAGCCGCAGTAGACCTTGCCTTTCAAGGGATACTGGTGCTTTGTGTAGTTCCCGGCCTGGTGTTTTCCATGCTGCAGCATGATGACCATTTGTGCCTGTTCAAATTCCTCCGGGGTCACAATGGCGGCATGGCTGTCCTCAATACGTACCTGCTGTTCCAAAGGAGCGCGTAGAACCCGATGCTTACAGGGAACCGGCATAATGAATTTCGCGCCCACATAAGTTCCCTTATACTTCTCATTTTTCAGAACATGGTAAACCGTTCCACTTGTCCAATGGCTGCGCTGCAGATCCCATGCTTTCTGCTCACTGTACACATGGTTTTCCGCCACATGATACGCTGCCGGGGTCGGGATCTGCTTTTCATTCAGGATTTTTGCGATGGTGCCTGTTCTGTTGCCCTGCAATGCCAGTTCAAAAATCAACCGCACATATCGACTGGCTACCGGGTCGAGGATTAGCTTATGACAGTCGTTCGGGTCCGACAGGAATCCAAATGGACGGTATCCTCCGAGATACATTCCTTTTTTCTGCATCACATGGTCTGCTGCCGCGATTTTGGCAGAAAGATCCCGGCTGTAGGATGCGTTGATGATGTTCTTGATGGCTACTTCCAGTCCGCGTACATCGTTCCCGGCCTGCATTCCACTGTCATACCCATCGTTGACAGAGATGAATCGAACGCCCAGCAATGGAAAAATGCGCTCCATATAATCGCCTGCTTCGATATAATCGCGGGCAAACCGGGAAAAGTCCTTTACGATAATTGTTTTCACCTTGCCATCCTGCGCGTCCTGAATCAGCCGCTGGAACGCCGGGCGGCTTGTAGAGGTGCCGGAGTAGCCATCGTCCACATACTCCTGACGCGGCTCTGTTGCCAGTTCGGGGCGGGCCATGATGTACCCCTCTACCAGTCCGCGTTGGCCCTGAATGCTGTTGCTTTCTGCCTTATCCGCACCCACATCTTCGTCCGCAAGGGAAAGTCTGTAGTAGGTTCCAATCATCTGCTGTTCACCGTCCTTCAAACGTATAGATCAATTCTGCCTTTACGATTTCTGCTGCACGATTTTCCAGATTTCTCATACGGCGTACCCACTCCATCTGATTTTCTTCTTTCAGTTTTTCCGATACGTGCTCCCGCCGGCTCAGCTGCTCGATCAAAACCTCATATCGTTCCACTGCCTGCTCTTCCACATTTGCTAAAACAGTATCCAGTTTTCCGCTCAGCAGCAAGCTCTGGTAATAGGCTGGTTTTCGCAGTTTCAGGTACGCCTTGTGCAGCATCCCCCAGCGGCCAATCGGACGGGTCCGTGGCAGTTTCAAGGCTGGCAGATAATAATCACCCACCAAAACATATTCCATTCCTGTCCGGGCATCATAGATTTTCTCTTTCATTGTCTGTTCTCCTTTTTCATTAAAACACAAATTCCGTATAAGTTATTTTCCTGCGGTCCACTTCAATTTTCTTTACATACTGCAGCAGATTATCTACCGTCAAAAGGACTTCGGTGTTTCCTGCGATCTGCTTTTTCTGCTGCAATTCTTCTTGAACAACGGCCAGTTCTTTCTCTCTTTCAGATTTTGTCTGCTTCAGTAATACGATTTCATTTTCTACACCTTGCTTCAGTTCCAGAAATTTCTCCTTTGAAAGTTTTCCGAGAACATACTGCTCATAGCCGCTGCGCTTCTGTGATTCCAGTCGAACGATATTGCCTGACGCCTGTTCAATTTCACGTTTTATAGCTATTTCTTTTGATTGGAGTTTGCTTTTTCCAGAGCTTTTCCGTACCAGCTTCTGCAAATCACGGTGTTCTTCCATCCGCTGGTGCAACTCCTTGTTAATGCCGTTCCAGAGGTCTTTCTCTGAGATGGAAACATGGCAAGATGCACAGTAAAAATACAGCGTACCATCACTTTGCCAACGACAAACCAATTTTTCTCCACACTTTTTGCAAAAGATTCTGCCTTTGAAAATGTTCGGATTGTTCTCTCTGCGCTGTCTGCACCACTTTTTCCGTTCCTCCCTGACTGCTTGCTCGGCTTCCCGCAATGCAGAAATCTCATCAAACAGCTCCCAGCTGATGATTGCCGGATGGCTGTCCGGCACCATCCGCCAGCCTTCCCGTGGATTCTGCCCGATTTTCCGATACGTTTCATCGTAGGCAATACGGTTGTAGACCATTGCTCCTGTGTAGATTGGATTTTCCAGCACCTTTGTCACGAAAACAGTCTTCCATGCTGGGTCCTTTACCCGCAAGGTGTTTTTCAAGTATCCCAGCTGACAGCGGCGTGTAAAAGGTGTCTGGGTTCCCTGCGCAGACAGCTTCTTTGCAATCTCGCGCTCTTTCATGCCGGATTTCTTCCAGAGGAAAATCCGAACTACCACATCGCTGACTTCCTCATCCAGAACCAAATGATTCTTTTGATCCTTTTTGTAGCCGAATGGAACCGGGGTATAGATTTCTCCCCGCGCTTCCTTAGAGCGAAAGCACGACTGAATCTTCTGGGACAGGTCTTTCGAGTACATCTCATTGATCATGCTCTTGATCGGCACCAGCATCCCATCCCGGCTCTGGCTGTTCAGGCTGTCATAATTATCATTGATGGCGATAAATCTTACGCCGAACAATGGAAACACCTGTTCCAGATACTGACCAGTTTCCACGAAATTGCGCCCCAGTCGGGAGAAGTCCTTTACAACGATGCAGTCGATTTTCCGCTCCTGCAGTGCTTTCAGCAGCCGTTCAAATTCCGGGCGGTCAAAGTTCATCCCTGTACACCGCTTGTCCGCAAACACGTCCAGCAGCATCAGATCATCCCGGTGGTTGATATACTCTTTGATGTAAGAAATCTGCACTTCCAGCGATTCCGTATCCCGAAGCTCATCATCGAAATCAGACAATCGCGCGTAAATTGCAGTTTTCCAGATACGGTGCGGTGCGTTCTCCGCTTCCCGCTGCGCCGCACTTACCTTTTTGCTTACTCTTGCCATAGGTCAGCTTCTCCTTTCATGCAGGTACTTCATGCTGCTCCATCTGCTTTTGGTGCAGTTCTTCCAGCAGGTCCGCGATTTCATCGTGGAATCGGAATGTGATTTCCACCCGATTGCCCTCATACACTTCAATTTTCTCAATCAGTTCAACGACCATCGAACGGGTGATGTCTTCCAGTTTCCGATACTTGCGGTACACGTCCAGAAACGGATAAGCATTCGGGGCAGTCTGCAGATTTTGCTGTTCTGCTTCCAGTTCTGTGATTTTACGGTCATACTCTTCGATCCGCTTGCTGTACAGTTCGTTGTAGTTCAAAAAATCCTCCCGTGTGAGGATTTCGTCTGCATAATCCCCGTACAGTTTTTCCTTAATGCCCTGTGTATGGGCCTTTTCTGCAGTCAGCTGCCGAATCTGCCGTTCGATGCGCCGCACACGGTAGGGTTCCTGCTGGGCCTGCCGGATGCTTTCTACAAACTCGGCTTCCTCCATCACGATCTGGATCTGCATCTGGAGCGCATTCCGCACAATGTTATAGAGCTTTTCATCCCGTAGGTTATGGCTTGTGCAGCTGCCCTTGTTCTGCTTGCTGCCGGAGCACTGATAATAGATATACCGCTTTCCCTTATAGCTGGCCGACCTGCGCACCAGCCGGCTGCCGCAGTCCCCACAGTAAAGAAATCCTGCAAACAGGGCCACCGTTTCGGCATCGTTCGGCCTGCGTGTTTCGGTTTCCAGAATCCGCCGCACCAGCTCAAACTGCTCTGCCGGAATGATTGCTTCATGGGTGTTGTCCACGATTACCCAGTCCCGCATCGGCACGTTCATTTTCTTTTTGGAGCGATAATCCAGTCTCCTTGTCTTCCCCTGCACCAGTTTTCCGATATAGACCTCGTTGTGCAGAATGCGGTCCACCGCCTTGGCAGACCACGGCGGCTCATCGCTCTTACGGAAGTGCAGGCTCAGCTTTGCACCACTCTGTAGCTTTCGCGCAGCCGGGGACGGCACCTTTTTCGCATTCAATCGGTCTGCGATGCTCTGATTATTCATGCCACTGATCTTCCAGCGGAAAATATCTTGCACTGTTTCCGCTGCCAGTTCGTCCACGATCAGCTTGCTATGATTTGTAGGGTCTTTCCGGTAGCCGTAGGTTGCAAAACTTCCCACAAAATCGCCGCGCTTCCGCTTTACCGCAAGCTGACTCTTGATTTTGACGGAAATATCCCGACAGTAAGCATCATTGAGCAGATTCCTCATCGGGACCATGATGGAATCACTGGTTTTCCACGAGGATTGGCTGTCATAATTATCTGTCACAGCAATCAGCCGGACTCGCATGACCGGGAAAATCCGTTCCAGATAGCGTCCCACTTCAATATAGTTTCGCCCGAATCGGGATAAGTCTTTGACCAGAATGCAGTTGACAGTCCCTTGTTCCAGTTCCTTGAACAGGTTTTGGAACGCGGGCCGTTCAAAATTCGAGCCGGAATAGCCATCGTCCACAAATTCGTCCACGATACACAGTTCCGGGTGATCTGCGGCATAGGCTTCCAGCAGGGTGCGCTGGTTTGCAATGCTGTCGCTCTCTGTCTTATCGCCATCCTCACGGGATAAACGCAAATACAGGGCTGTACGATAACGAGTTAATTTTTGCTGTGTTTTCTTCTGTGAATTGATATCAGGGTATAACAAAAGCCTTCCACCTCCTTAACGAATCGGCAATACTGTTCGTCAGAGAAGCGAAAGGCTCCACATTTTTCTATGTAGAACAAGCCTGCCGAGCAAACTTTACTCAGCTGGCACATTCCTATTTTCTTACCCACAAACAGCTTACCAGAATCATCATCCTTTGTCCAGTGCTTTATCGCATTAAAGTGTGAAATTTTCTGTGTGATTTTTCAGCAGCTTGCCGAAAGATTCTCTGCCTTTTCAGCTTGCTGACCGAAAACATCTGCCAATGCGCTCAGACAGTGTACTGCTCCCTCTCGGTGCGAAATTCAGCTTCACAATAATTCCGTTGTCCAGATAGCAGTAAGGATTTCCGACTTTATCCAGCAGATTTTTCAGCCTTTCCTCCTGCGGCAATCCGTGTTCCACTGCATCCCGCGGCAGTTCCTGCAGTTCATGCTGTTCTATCGTGCGGATATCCCGGTTCCTCATCTGGTGGATCTGTTCCAACCAATTCATTGTGCCGTTTTCTTTCAATCGCGTACCTCCCATTCAAGCCAGAAGTGTTTTCAGCAAGTTCAATTTTGCCTGTCCTATGTTCTTTCTCATACTGGGACCTGTGCAGGCAATCGGCGTACACAGTTCCAGCAGACGGTCATAGATACGGGCGTGTGCGGTATCCTGCGGGTTCTTCAACTCCGTCAGGGTCAGATTCGTGGTAACGATCAGCGGTTTCCGACTGCGGTAACGGCTGTCGATGATGTTATAAATCTGCTCCAATGCATATTCTGTGCCGCGCTCCATGCCAAAATCATCAATGACAAGCAGCGGATAACTGCAAAGCTTGTCCACGACTTCATTTCGTCCGGCAAAGGTGCTGTTCAGTTCATTCATGATCCGGGCAAAATTCGTCATGCAGACTGCCACCTCCTGTTCCATCAGGGCATTGGCAATACAGCCCGCCGTATAGCTTTTCCCTGTTCCAACACCGCCCCAGAGCAGCAGCCCCACATTCTTTTCCCGCATTTCCGGCCAATGATTCACATACCGCCGTGCCAGCTGCATCTGTGGGTTCTGCCCATGATCGTTTTCAAACGTCCAATTCTGCATCGCCCAGTCGGTAAAGCCCTGCAGCTTCAGCCGCCGCACTTTCTCGTGATGCAGCCTTGTACGTTCTTCTTCCTCCTGCTTTTCCCTTGCTTCTTGTCGGCACAGGCATTCAGCCGGATGGCGGTCACGCCCAAACAGCTTTCTTCCGTTCGGGAAGAACGCTTCCTTGGGGGTATTGCAGCTGCCGCAGTACAGCAGCCCATCTTCTGCAACATAGTCCTGCGGTTCTACAGCGGTCGTCATAAGCCTGTCCATCGCTGTCCGAATCGTTTCTGTCATAAACTTTCCTCCTCGTTGTAGGTGTAGTCCGGGATGCCTGTTCCCGGTTTCTGTTGTTTTTTCTTCCGTGCTGACCAGCTGCGCAGGGTCGCCGCGTGGTCTGCGTACTTTTTGCCTGTAGACTGCATATAAGCCGAAAGGTCTTCAATCAGTGCATCCAACTCTGCAATTTCGATTTTCAGTTCCGAATAATTTTCCAGAAAAACATTCTGATAACGCCCATATGCCTCTTTGGTTCTATTTATTTTGTTTAATCTTAGGTTGTTCTTATTTATTTGGTTAGGTGTGCAGTTTTGCGCAATCGTATTGCTCACTTTTGAGCAATCAGGCTGCTCATTTTTGACCATCTCGATTGCGCATTTCTGCACAGTCTGAGGAACACCAAGAAATATCTGGTTCGGCTTGGAAAAGCCATTGGACCGCCGTTCAATCAGCCGTGCGGCTTCCAGTTCCCGCAGAGCACGGGTGACACTGGAAATACTGCTCTGCAGATCTGCCGCCAGTCCTGCCAGCGGATAAAGCACATATGCCCGGCCCTGCGCATCCACCCAGCTGTTCTTCTGGGAAAGGGTCATGCGGTCCAGCAGCAGAACATAGGTCAGCCGCGCTGTATGGGACAAGCTCATCTGCAGCAGAAATTTTGGATAAGGGAAATACGCGGGCAGTGGGGTTTGTGCTTTGATGTACTCTTTACTCAAACTTCCTCCTAGTCGTTTTCAAAAGTCCCTGCCGGATGAGAAAGCCCTGCATAGGCTTACGCATCCGATAGGGTTCCGGGGTGCGGGGTGGAAGACCCTGCTGATTTACAAGCTCATATCGTAGCTGCGCTTCTTGCGTTTCGGTTGACGCTCTCGCTGTTCCTGTCGAGCCTGCTCCTGCCTTGCCTTTTCGCGGACATTGGCCTCCCACTCGCGTTTCCACGCAAGGTCGGATTTCATCTCATTGGTTTTTCGGAAGATGCTGTACACATTATCCGATGCAATTTCCAGACGCCGGGATTCTTCTTTCAAGGGAGCATATGCCTTTTTCCTCTCCGCGATTTCGTTCGTCAGTTCTTCTTTCCGTTTTTTCAAGGATTTCAGCGATGGCAGCTTTCCATCGTTTTCTTCCCGGAAATATTTCACGGATTCTGCATAGGCATCCAATTCCTTGGAATGCTCTGCACGGAATTTCTTCTTGAAAATTGCTTTCGTAAATTGCTGCTGGACATCTTTTGTAGAAAGATACTGCCCCGCATAATGAATCTGTTCATTGGTTTTGTACAGTTCATCCTCTGCCTGTGACAGCCGTTCATATGCTGCTTGTGCGCTGGCCTGCGCTGTCTTACACAGATCGTTCAGTTCCGTCAGGTCATTGATGTTGTTTTCCTGTACCCATACCAGCGTTTCAGCCATTTTCTGCAAATTGCTGATTTTGACCTTTAGTGCATAGGCCAGATTTTCCTGTGCCTTGACATTCTCCTGCAGGTCCACAACGAGCCGCAGCCTGGTTCTGGTCGTAAAGATCAGTATGGGGTCTTCCTTGTACCGCAGATTCTTCTCGGCATTCTGAACAAAGAATCCTTCCAGACATTCTCTTTTGCAGCTTTCTCCCAGAGAGCGTTCCGACATGAACTTATTCCGTTCCGGCGGCAGATAGCTATAACGCCCACGTTGTGTTTTGACGAAAATATTATATTCATCCTGCAGGATGTTTTGAAAATCTTCATACGAGATTGCTTTTTCACGAGCAGCGGCAACGGCATCCCGGATAAGCTGTTTCTGCGTTTGAAACTTTGTCGGGTTTGGCGTAAATCCTTCCTTTTCGATTTCCTGTTTTTTCTCATCCAGCCGCCGCTGCGCCCAGTACTCCGCTTCGGTCACACCCGTTTTGGATGGTGACAGTAAATCGACCTGATACAGAAATTCGCGGTTGCACAAATCCATGAGGGATTTCTGCAGGTGTTTCAGATAGTCATTCGTCACATGGTGCTTGTACCCTGCCTTGCAGTCGATGGGCCGCTCCATGAAGGGCTGCTGAGGCACATCCAGTTTTCGCAGACTGTTGATTACGATATGCACATGAATGTTGCCGCTGCCATTGTGCCCGTCCATGTGCGTACAGACCAATGCCTGATGCCCCGGAAAATTTGCTTTTGCATATTCCAGTCCAAGCTCCTGTGCCCGTTTTCCCGTCAAGCAATTTTCTGCGCTGTCCCGTGGATCAAAGCTGATGATGTAATGGTGGCTTTTGATCTCATCCTTGTTTTTGTTCTTCTGATATTCGCGGTTCAGCTGCTGGCAGGCTGCATCGAAAGAATAGGGTTCACAGTTCAGACCATCCAGATAAAACTCATTCCGCATGATACGATTTCCGTTTTGGTCAAGGATTGGAGTTTTCCGAAGTTCGTCATGCTTGAAAATCAGGTACTCCAGCGCAGCACCATAGTTTGAACTCTTACTTGCGATGTGCTTTAAGATTGCCATAGTTCTTTCCTGCCATTTCTGCGACCTGCTCCCGCATTTCAAAAATACAGGAAATCGCATGGTTGATGTTTTCGAGCATAGCGCGCGACTGGATACCGCCGCTGTTGAAGAACGCCGCGATCTGGTTCAGGTTGTTCCCGATGGCGGCAAACTCCCGTGTGATGGCTTCAATCTCGTCCGGGTGGACATAGAATACATACGAGGTATTCACGCGGCCTTTCATCAGCATCTGTGCAGCAAATTCAGAGAGGGTCATTCCGGCATCTTCGGCCTGCTGGTGTAAAAGTTCATGTACCACTTCAGTAACTCGTGCGGAGATTACTTTTGTCTTTACGATAGATTTCACTTTTTTCTTCGTTCGTGGCATGGGGTCTCCTTTCCAAAATCAAGAATTTGATTTTCCCGGAAGTGCATCTGCACTCCGGCTGTGACCTGCTGCAGCAGGCCACCAATGGGCAAAATCATGTGATTTTGCACGATGTGAGGGTATGGGGAGCACAATTCCCATCAAGATGCCGCCGTGGAGAAACCGCCCGCAGGAGCGATTTCGTATACGAAGGCGAATCTTGCTCTTAACTAGCGTCCACTCTGTCCCGGCTCGTTCCTGCCCGATTTTCTCCGGCGTATTTTCTGGTAAGACGCGCAGAATGCACATTCAGTACCAGAGGTATCCTGCTGGGGTGGCTCATGAAATTTTCAAGGTGCGATGTGACTTTGTAAGGAATCAGGAATTTTCAGAAGTAAAGCCAAAAGTGAATAGGTCTGTTTGAGAAAATAGTCCTTACACCCTATACAAACTTAAAGGGGGATTTTTAAACCGGGTCTTTTGAAAATTCAAAGAAAATTCACTTTTTTCAATGTTCCCCTCTACCTATAACATTCTAAAATGGGTGTTTGGCAACCAGTTTTTCAAATTTTGTTGAACTGACTAATTTTAGAATATAGATTTTGTTTATTTTCCACTCATAAAACCAGAGGAAAGCCGTTTCACAAAAGGTTTTGAAAGCCCCTACACTAATAGGAATCCGCAGAGCTGTTTTGGAATACAGTTTTGAAAATTTCACAAATTTGGACAAAAAGAAAAACGGCAAAGTTCAAAATCGAACCTTACCGTCATTCATAGAGATGTCTTATAAAGTAAAAATGCTGCGGTAGACAGGTGTCGTGCCTGCTCATCGTGGACATATTGCTATTTTAACGTTGTGTAACTGTTATCGATCCTTCCCAACTGAGATTCACTTCCTCAGTTACGGCACATATTACCGTAGACTTTTGCACATAGCAACCTATTTTTTACCCTCTCCACTCAACCACCTCTTCTACTTTTTTCCTCGGTCGTGCCGCCGGTGCTTCATCCGCATAACCAACTGCCAGAACCGCATACAGCTCACCGCCAGCCCAGGCACTCAGCTCTTTCTGTGCGAAAAACGAATCACAAATCCACAAACTTCCAAGTCCCTGCGCAGTAGCTTCCAGTGTCATATTTTCAATGGCCGCACCGATTGACTGCGCATTGCAAATTTCAGATACCCGCTCATCCATCGAGAGTTCTTTATTGAAAGGTGTCGCCAGTGTGTTCACAATAAAAATCAGTACCGGAGCCTGCTGCATGATTCGAAGCGTATGCTCTGCTCCATTGATATACGGGCTGCTATCCGGAATAAAAGGTTCTTTCTTCTCTCGCCTGATTCCCTCTTCCATTGCTTGACAGGCTTCCGCTTTTGCACTTTCCGTTGCCACAACAAACTTCCACGGCTGGCGATTCTTTGAAGATGGTGCAAGCATTCCTGCTTGAAGAATCTGTACGATTGCTTCTTTGTCCACCGCTTCGTTCTTATATTTTCTGATGCTTCTTCTGTTTTTTATTGCCTCGATCATTTTTCTTCTCCTTCACTTCTTCCGGCACATCGATCAGTCCAAACCGATAGAATATTCCGTATATATAGGTCACTCCCCGGATATCGCCCAGAGCTTTCGGTCGTTCAACTACTTCTCCTACCTCTTTAATATTGCCCAGAGCCAGCAACACAGTACTCCACGCCAGACTTTTACTCTTTTCACGTCTGTCGATCCACAGTTCCTTTGTGTATTGCCCATTCCGGCCTTTTCGTATTTCATAGGTAAAGGGTAAACCCGAGTACGTTTTGAAACGCACACCAGCATAGAGAAGAACCACCTCCCACAGATGCTCTTCTGTCGGCTCGGTTCTCAGTTTTCTTACCGCTCTGTATCTCCGCTGCCGCTCTGCTCCTACGCTGATTTTCTCTTTATCTGCTGTACTTGGGTAATACACGCCTTTCTGATATGGTAGATACGAGGTAACGGAGGCTTTGGAGAGTTGAAGAGTATTTGCGGTTGAGAGTATAGCTTCTTTATAGCGCTGTGTTTCTCGGTACTCTTCAAAAGTGTTTTTCACTTTCTCCGCCACTTCTGATTCATACACACCGGCTGTGATGAGCAGCTTTCTCACCTTGATAGGATTCAGATTCAGAGCATCGGCGATTAATTGGAGGGAGCAGTCCTCCTCATAAAGCGCCACAGCCGCATCCATCTGCTCTTTCAGATTCTTCCCGGCATCGAACTCCGGCTTCAGCTTCTTCCTGCCGCCGCCTGGCTTCCGGGGTTTATACGCTCTTTTCTCTCCCATAGCTCACAGCACCAGTTCATACAATTTGAACGTCATCTCCCCGACCACATCATAATAAAGTGTCTTGGCCTGGATATATCGAAAGCCCAGTTTCTGATACAGCTTTTCAGCCGTTGTGTTATTCTCGATCACATCAAGTCGCAATGCTTTCTTGCCAGCTTTTCTTTCCTGTTCAATTACATTCTCTACTAATTTCCGTGCAAGTCCTTTTCCACGATGATTCGGATGAACCGCCAGAACATGAAGAACTATCACCTCGTCCGAATCAATTTGCCACGGAGCATCTGAATAGCCATCAACCTTTTCATCGTTTGCTATGACACACGCTGCGATTTCATCACCATCTGCCAACACATATAGCTCTTCCCCATCAATACTGTTCTGTATCATCTTATCAGATGGATGGATGCCTTTCTTCCAATGCGGAAATGACGGGTCATCCTGCTCCTGATCAATCAAGTTCCAGTACAGGGATCTTATTTTGTCGAAATCTTCTTTTTCTGCCTTACGAAATATCATTTTGTCCATCCTTTATTCGTGCAGCTCCAGTGGCAGTCCGTCCGGGTCGTGGAAGAAAGTCATCTTCTTGCCGGTATAATCGTCAACCCGGATCGGCTCACATTCAATTCCGACCGTTGCCAGTTCTTTCACTGTCTGTCCCACGTTATCAACGCAGAACGCAAGGTGACGCAGGCCACAGGCCTCCGGGCAGTTCACACGCTTCGGCGGGTTTTCCTCAGCGAAAATCTCCAGCTCTGTGTATTCATTGACACGCAGATCCAGCTTCCAGTCCTTACGCTCCGGGCGATAGTTTTCCCTGATGACAGAGAAGCCCAGCTTGTTCACATAAAAATTCTTTGCGGCTTCGTAGTCAGATACGATGATTGCGATGTGGTGTATTTTTGACAGATTCATTTTCTCACGCTCCATTTCTTTTATTTCCGTTACAAACTATACATCAACCTTCAAAAATTACCGTGTGAACTCCTGGAGTTCAGTTTGTCCACACGGCACTTATTTTTTTCTTGGGTTCTTGTTTTATTTCAGTTTTTCAAGGATCTCATCCGCACTCATGCCGCTTGCCAGCAGTTTCTTCAACACACTCTCGGCTTCAGCCTTCTTCGCTTCTTCAGCGGCCTTTACATCTGCCTTGGCCTTCTTCGCTTCCAGCGTTACCACTTCTTTTTCGGCCTTCTTCAGAGCAGTCTTCTTCTCTTTCAGATCAGCCTTCAAAGTGTCAATGTTTGCGGTGATGGATGCGATCTCAGTATTCAGAGACGCAATCGTCTCCTGCTTCTCTGTGATCTGGGATGCGTAGTCTTTGGTCGTATTGGTTTTGGGACGGTTTTTGCTGCCTTTCGTTCTGGGCATAGGTATATACCTCTTTCCTCATTTAATTGTTTAAGTATAGCACTGTGTTGGGTTGAGGGCAATATACGCACCCGACTATCATTCATATTTCAAATTATGAAATCCTGAATCGTTCCAACCGGAGTTGCCATTGTTTTATCAAAAAGCACAATGTCCTTTGCTCCCGTACAAACGGTACTTTTATACTTAATTCCCACGTATCCCTTATTCAAAAAGTACTTAGCCATACACTGAAAAGGTGCATACATTAAACTCTTATCATCTGCATCAGCCAATGGTGTAAAAATCTGTTCAGAGAGCAGCTTAAGATATGTATGCAGCGCCCAAAAACTTATTTCTACTTTCATTTCATTAATTTCATTTTCAGTAAGAGTAACCGCTCGTCCCGCCTTCATACTTCGCTCATAGCAACGCGAGAAATAAACTTTTCCGCTATTTTCAAGCTGAGAATTTATATCCTCATATGTCATCTCATCAGCCAAGGTTAAATCAATTATTTTTTTATCCTTGTTAGCCGAATTTATTTCAAACGAACAAATCCCAAAACGATTTCCTGTTGATGCGCGACATTCTTTTATCGTACATTTATCTGCTAAATTTTTGTCATTTGACCATGCTAAATACAGCCATTCAACGCCAACAGGACTAAATCTGTTATCTTCATTAATAAATTCTGCTTTTGGCAAGAAGCGATCATATGATACTGTCTCCAGAGCTTTTAGTTTTGTACCTCTGGCCAGATATCCATTCGCTTGAAAAGAATTCAATGAACATTCCAATTGTGCACAACAATTGGAAAACAAATCATCAAACACTTTCAAAAATGTTGTTGTCAATGCTGAATCGACTTCATCATATTTAAATGCCTTATTCGCCAAAGCAATTCGAAATTCATTCCATGTATTTTTTATTGTAGCTTCACTTTTCTTAATATCTCCAAAATCAAATAAGGGAGCACTCATAATATTTTGATACGACATTTCGCAGTATTTCCAATCTTATAATTTAATGCCAGTCAATCATTCTGAAATTCGAATCAGTTTTTCTCGCCTTTCTTGATAAGTCTGGCTACCGGAGTAAGGTCTGTAAATGCACTGCCGATGATATTTCCACACACAGGGCACTCTACATCTTCATGTTCGCGGTTTCCTTCCCATATAGATTTATCATCATATTCCGAAATGGAACCACATCTATCACAAGTCACTCGATGAATCATCGTCAGATCTCCTTTACTTTTTTATCTTTCTCACATCTCAGCCGATCATCGCATTCCTGGTTCTTAAATCGTTGCCTGCTGCTCACCACGGAGAGGTGTGTGATTATCCGAGCAGCATGGGAGCTACCGCTCCCAGTATATCACAATTTCATCCAGTTTTACAGACGCTTTCTTGTCTTCATCGCTACACAGTACAATAACCCACCTAGCACTCCGCCGAATGTGTTGTAGAAGATGTCTGATAGCTGGAATGTACCCAATCGAAGCAATAACTGTAGCATCTCAATGCTTACCGAAAAGCAAAATGCTATTTTACCACTTTGCCACAGTATCTTCTTCCAGCTTTTTCCTATCTTCTCTCCGAATGTCCACATCACCACTGCTGATAACGGCACCATCATAATCACGTTCTCAATGCACTCAGTTGTAAGTTTCTGCTCGCCGTTCACGGTCTCCCAAATACCCCATCCGCCCATGACATTGGACAACGGATTCATCCACAGATTACGGTTTAGCAGCGTTCTAAACAGGATCATCGAAGTCACGAAAACCAATAGGAACAACTTCCGGAAAAACGCACTCTCTTTAAATTTCTGATACCAAGTCACTATGGCGCTCTTCCAGCCCTTGCCAGCATGTGTAGGCTCATATGCATATAGGTAGAAAAACAAGGCCAGGAAGGAAATCAGGAGTGAAAAACCAAATGGCTCATATAGAGCAGTCAGGATGTTTGTGAGGATCTTTCCGAGTAAATCAATCGTTTCTTTCATCGTCGTTTACAGATCACTAAACAAGTCAGCTTTGTACACACCGCTCTCCAGCATCTTCTTAAAGCTGTCCTTTACTGCTGCAACGTCCTCATGGTAGGTCATACCATACCAAGTATCATTGGTTTTCAAAACCTTCACGGACATCTTTCCCTGCTCCAGCAGTTCGCCGATGAAGATAGGGATCAGATACTCTGCTTTCAGCGGATTACCCGGAACTTCTTTCTCAAAGAACTCTTTGAAGCCTTCCTCCAGTACATCCAGGAACTCCGGAGTCAGGCCCCACATATTCATGGATACCAGAGAATTCACATCCACAGCCATGCCGTCTGCTTCTGCCCCAGTTGCAGTTTTTACAATATTCTTGGTCTCCACAACCTCGGTCAGATTACTCTGCTCGTCCATCTTGCAGATGCCACGAGTCACGCCACCGTTATCAGACAGCGTATTCTTCAGCACGAAGCCAGCCATGCAAGACTTTCCGCCGTTCACCAGATACTCATGAACCGCCTTGAAGCCTTCCTTGCCATAATAATCATCTGCATTAATCACAATAAACGGAGTCTTGATGACCTTCTTGGCGGCAAGCACAGCCTGACCGGTTCCCCACGGCTTTGTCCGGCCTTCTGGCAGAATTCCCGGGATATCATTAATATCTTGGAAAGCATAGTCAACAGTTACATTATGAGAAGAGCAAATGGAGGCAATGCGATCACCGATCACCTCTTTGAACTCTTTCTCGATATCCTTGCGGATAATAAAGACCACATGATTGAAACCAGCCTCGATCGCATCATGGATCGAGTAATCCATGATAATGTGATTAGAAGCATCCACGGGCTCCAACTGCTTAATACCCGTTCCGAAGCGACTGCCGATTCCGGCTGCCATGATAAGTAATGTTGTTTTCATACTCTCTCCTCTCTGTACTCACAATTTAATTAAACCCAAAAAACTGTCTTGACTTTTCTCAACACAAATACTTGTCTACAAATTCCAATACTGAAGCCAATGTGTCGGCTTGTCCAAAGTCTTCACTCTTAGCATCTGTTCCAGTTCCATTAACCAGGATTGCTTTGCATCTAGCTGCCAATCCAGCTTTAATATCGTTTTCACCATCGCCAATCATATAGCTCTGGCTCAAATCAATATTATAATCGGTAGCCGCCTTTAGCAACATTCCCGGCTTCGGTTTGCGACAATCGCATTCAATCTTCAATTCTGGTACTTCGCCTTCATATCCCTTGTGTGGATGATGAGGGCAATAATAGATTGCATCAAGGTAGGCTCCCTGCAAGCCAAGTTCTGTCTCCATCTTATTATGGATCTCTTCCAGTTCTTGAAAGGTCACCTCTCCTCTAGCAATAACAGGCTGATTTGTGACTACAATTGCAAGATAACCAGACGCATTGATTTTCTTGATTGCTTCTGCCACGCCATTAATCAACTCAAATTCATTAATGTTTCTAAGGAATCCGACATATTTATTGATTGTACCATCCCTATCAAGGAACACAGCCTTCTGCTTGTTTGAAAGATTCTTAGCCGCTACTCTTCCTGCTTTGAAGTCCTCTTCTACCTGATGGAAACGATCTGGTGTACCCATATCCTTTACATACTCTGGCGAATCATAGCAGAACATCTTACCAGTTCCAGCCAATGGTTTCAGAAGCTGACGATCCAAATCAACTTTTACAGTCTTCCCTGTCGTCTTGTCCACAGTACCGATTTTGTCTGCATCAATCGACACCATATCAAGGACTTTAGGATCGATTACATGCAAGCCCGCATTGACTCTATTTTTATAATATGTCGGGCGAACATCTTCCTTTGCCAGCCAAGATTGAACCGACATATCTTTTTCTGCAATGATAAGACCACTATCATAAGGATGATTATTTGGATGAGTGAATAGCGTCACTAATCCACCATGTTCCTGATGAAATCTTACCATGCGGTTGAAATCAACATCAAAAATGGCATCTGCATTCAAAAGCAGGAACGGTTCATCTCCTAGTTGCTCTCGTAGCTTAAAAAGTGCACCAGCATTTCCAAGCGGTGTGACTTCATTGTAGTACTGAATCGCCACTCCCAATTTAGCGCCATCTCCAAAATGGTTCATGATTTTGTCTCCCATATGGGAAACAGTCATAATGATATCTTTAAATCCCTGATTCCTTAACGAGATAATCTCTCGCTCAAGAACTGGAACACCTTCTATCGGAATCAAAGGTTTCGGAATATCAGGGAATAATTCAGATATTCGAGTTCCTCGCCCTCCGGCCATTATTACTGTTTTCATAATTTTTCAATCAGCTTTCTTACTATCTTTTCTGCTTGCTACAATTTTAGCTGGAACCCCAGCCAAAGAAACTCCATTCTGTTCAAAGCTTTTAGTTACCACTGCCCCAGCTCCAATATAAACATTATTTCCTATTTTAACATTTCCAATGACGACTGAATTCATCCCCAATTCGCAATGATTTCCTATTGTGGGACCGTTTCCACCATCTTTACTGCCCAAACAAGTTGATCCAATTATATTACAATATTCTCCGACGGATGAAGTTTCATTGATGATAATGTTTCCTGTATGAAATATATGGAGTACTTTTCCAAAAACATTTAACGGAATTTCAAACCCTAATCGCAACCCTAACCTATTTCTATAAAAGTTATGGAGTTTAAATAAGAGTCGTGTTGTGCCCCCCCCCCCGCACAATTTTTATAATATTCACAAATTCTTAATTCGCGCAAATATCGTCGAATTAAGCTTTTTCTTGAATATCCTTTTTTTTCAAGCTCAATTACATTTTTCAATTCTTCTCTTGTTGATATCATTCTACCCTTTCTCCCCTATGTAACATTGTTCTTATCTTTTACATTATTTTTCTTTACTCTTAATAATGACTAAAATCCTCGATTTTTCATCACGTGAAAATACAAGAACCAAATGTATTATACACCCTATAAAGCCACATAAGATTGCGGTTAAAACAAATGACACCCATGTGTTTGGATTCAATGTTTTTGCAATTAAAGTAAAACTTATTGCCATACAAGTGCAAGAAATTATCGTTCTTAAAAGCGTTGGATAAAATGTAAACCATTCTATTTTTAAGCAGTGTGTCATATAAATCGGGTTCGTCACAAGATTGATAAATAGCATAATGACCGTTGTTGTTAATACAATAGAATATATACCCAGCGAACTATATTTTACTAGGATTGCCATACCTGCCACATTAAATATTCCACCTATAACTGTAACAATACAAGGAATTTTATTTTTAACAGTCAGTGTATATATATAATATAGCGGATATACCGGTCCCTCGATAACGGAAGATATCATCGTGATAACTGTTAGTACATATATCAAATCAATATCCTGTCCTGGTATCCAAAGGGCATAAAAAACTTTTCCTAAAGAAAAAAAACCAGCGAAAACGATACTTGAAAACAGACCCGTTAATTTCATTGAGAGCTTTAATTCAGAAACAAGTTTATTCTTATTTCCATCCGAATAGCTCTTCAAAAGTAGCGGCTGAAAAGGTTGTGCTAGCAGCTGATTAAAACTCATAAAAATACTTGAAATTGTTTTTGTTATTGCAATTTGTCCCATTGCCAAATCAGACAACCACAGATTTGTCACTATTAAATCCAATCCTGAATTTAGTGTATTCCCAAGGCTATTAATAGAATTCCAAATGCCATTCACCACTAACTTTTTTATTGCATTAAACGAAACGCTTTTCCGCCTTATCTTTAATTCTGGTGTATATTTTTTATATATGTAGTAATTACCGCCGAATATCACCAACTGAGCTATGCAGATGGCCACTCCCACTTGCCAAACTTCTGGAGTAAAAAAAGCGAATACAACAACGTAAAACAGCACCTCAAAAATATAAGAGAGGCTCCGAAAAATTCCTACAATATCTAATCTGTTTTTTATATAAGCCGCCGCCGTGTAAGATGTACCAACAGTTGTCAGAACGAAACCAAAAAAAACAAAAAGAAAAAGCAATTTTACAGAAATAACTAGTTCTAACGAGATGTTAAGTATTCTATCTAAAAACAAAATAAATCCGCCAGCAACAATCATAATTACTGCTGAAATTGCCACATCTCCATAATATACAGAAGAAATATATTCTTGAGCCTTTTCCATATCATTATTATGATATGAAACCGTAATATACCTAGCTGCATACGAGTTCAAAGCAATTGTAATAATAGTAGCATACTGAGTAAAGTTCTTTGCTAACGTAACAAATCCGTATGCCTCAACACCAAGTTTATTTGTAATATACGGAGTTAAGATAAAGCTAATCAAAAAGCTCAATATCGTTGCTATCCCTGATGTCAAAATTGTCATTAACAGTCTCTTTACTTTATTCATCTTATCTCCTTACACTCTACGAACCCTCTCGTTCATATATAAATTCGTACAAATGATTAATTAATAGCAAACAAATCCATGTTGCGCCCGTACCGAGTAATACCTCAAATATCATATCTATTAGCAATCCTATCCAAACAAATTGAATTCCCGTTCTTTCAGGTCTATTCGGAGTTTTAGCGATATTAAAAGCTGTAGTAGTCATTATTAAACTTAAAATGAAGACAAGTATAATACCACCTTGCCAAAGACAATTCAGTAACTGATTATGCGGATTTACAAAGGCAATACTTTTCAAAAGTCTCGTTGCCGTTTCGCTATCAATTACTCCCCAACCAAATACGGGTTTGCTAGCAATTAACAACAATACTCTCTCCCAGGCTGTGCTACGACCTGTAAATGTCATATCCTTATGTAATACGCCTTCAACAAATGGTTTCAGCAACGAAGTGGATCCCAATAAAATCAAAACCGTTATACATCCATAAATCACTAAAATAGCGTATGAATTCATATTTAAATTTGTTTGCTTTTTATATGTTAAATAAAAGACACCCACGCCAACAAGAATAGCAACAATTGTTGCAGTACTTGATTTGACCAGCATCATAGCAACAATAGAAATTCCAGATGTTATCAAAACCATCACTTTACTTTTATTATTAAAGATGTATCTTAGCCATGTAATTATAGATAATAACACATACCAATAGACCCGATTATTTTTATTTCCATATATCCAATGTGCTTCTTGTGAAGATGACCACTCATTCCAAATCTGTTCTGTTTGATATAACCCATTCGGAAACAACACTATTGAAGCGAAGTCAATTAAAACAAATGTTATCAATATAAAAAACATTATATTGATTGTGCTATCCGGTGTTCTTTTAAGTAAATACTCAATAACACAAAGCATAAATACAATTTTTAAATTCGAAATAATTAAATGAACATCTGCTGCCTTATTATGATATATGAATGTTATTGCGATTAAATATGCAAAATAGCATATTGTTAGTATCATAAAACGCGACGGCTTGTATTTTACTGAAAAAAGATAAATTGCTACTCCAACCATCATTATATTTGATACCATTTGCATAACTTGGCTTGAAAAATATCCGGGCAAAAACATTGAAAACAAGTACACAGCCAAGAGAATCGATGATTTTTTAACCTTTAAATCTAGCAACAATCTCACCTCGCATTCCACAAATTATAAATGTCAAAAAAATCTATCCTCCAGCATCAGACACAAGCAATGATATATTGGCAAATGTAATTCTTGGATCATATAAGTCTCTGTCTGAGGAGCTTTAATACATACATCACTCAAAGTCTCAAGTTTACTATCTTTAGCACCTGTCAACCCAATTACTTTCATGCCCTTTGCATGTGCAGTAACCGCTGCATACAAGATGTTCTTGCTATTTCCACTTGTGGATATGCCTAAAAACACATCTCCTTCTGTCCCGTAGCCATTAATCTGCTGCGCAAAACAAAGTAATGGTTCACAATCATTCATATATGCTGTTGATAGCGCCGGATGACCATCTAATGCAATAGCTGGAAGTGCACCTTGAAGATTTTCCGCCAAAACACGTCCCAGTTCTTCATCTTTTTCAATTAACTTACTGGCAAACCCCATATCAGGTTTTCTGGGAAGTTTAAATCCCTTCATCAATTCCCCGACAATATGCTCCGCATCTGCTGCCGACCCGCCATTTCCGGCTATTAGAACTTTTTTCTTTTCCCCGTAACACTCTTCAAGAACTAAATATGCCTTTTCAATATCTTGCCTTGATTCCTCTAAAACTGGATATCTACTAATTAGTATATCTAGATGCTTCATTAAATCCTTCATGCTTTTACCTCATAGCATCATTTTCGTATGCCTTCGTTCTCGCCAAAATACAATTTATGTTCCACATTTTCACCAATGGTTTTTGCCGGAACACCACCAACTACTTCGTTTTCTCTGACATCTTTTACTACTGCTGCATTTGCAGCAATAATTGCATTATCGCCAATTGTGATATTTCCAACCACCTTTGCTCCAGCAGAAACGCGAACTCCATTTCCAATGATTGGGGGATCTGGTGCAAAGGTATACCCTATGGTAACCTGCTGGTTAATCCAGCAATCACTCCCAATTTGTTTTGCACTAATGTTTGTTGCAAATCCATGCTGAATAAACAATCTGGGGCCAATCTTTGGTGTATTAATATAAAGCGTTTCCATCCCAGGAAACAAAACCTTCAGCAAAAGTTTTGCCCCCCCCGATTGAATCGGTATTGCAGCAACGACCGATACTCTTTCCGTTCCAACATCAATCCAGAAAAAATATCAAATCTGGAAACTTCTTTTCTCTTATCACATTTTTTCCAATGATACAGTTCCTCTATCACTACATGCTTCACTTCTACTGGTGCCATACAAATACACATATAGGCTGGTATTAAGCGCCAGAAATTCAATATCTGTAAAACTCTTAATCTTTTCATTCTTACTCCTTCGGAATGTATGTCTCCGGTGTATAATGAATCACCCTCGTACCGCCATCTTCAAACGCAAACGGAATATGCATCAGGTCACGCATCGCCCAACGCACCGCATCCTGACGTTCAGGCTGAACATAGAATACGAGGAATCCACCACCGCCGGCGCCGAGAAGTTTTCCACCCAACGCACCAGCAGCCACGCCTTTGGCATACAAATCATCAATACTGTTCGTCGAAACAGCCGATCCAGTTTGACGCTTTAGTCTCCAGGTGTGATCCAGCATTCTGCCAAAATCATCAAGATCCGCATTCTTATCCGTCAAAACACGTTCAGCATCATCAACTAGAGCAAGCATCTCTTTCAACTGAGCAGTCTTATCTTGTTTTCCTGCTGCATTTGCTTTCTGCACATCAGAAGAAAAACGGGTAAACCCAGTAAAGAACATCATTAAATTCTGATTGAGCTGCTTCTTTCTCTCCGGCGAAATAATAACCGGCAGGACTTCATATCCATCCGCATTAAAGTTGATACGGTTGAACCCACCAAAGGAAGCTGCAATTTGATCCTGCCAGCCACCAGCTTCCTGACAGAGATTGCGCTCCAGATAAATTGCTTCATCAGCCAATTTCTTCTTGTCAGCATACTTACCCTTTAAGGCATAGAAGGCATTCAACATTCCAACTGCGAAAGAACTTGATGTTCCTAGGCCAGAACGTGCTGGAAGATCTGCTTCATATGTAAGACGAATCTCATGCATGTCTAACATTTTCATTGCATTGCGGATTGCCGGATGCTGAATATCGTCAATGTTTGTCACGCGCTCCGTCTTTGAATAAGACAACTCCGTAGAATAGTCAAAGAACCTTGGTAAATGGCGTACATTTACATAACAATATTTGTCAAATGTGGTAGATAAAACAGCTCCACCGTTTTCTCTAAAAAAACTTTCCATATCTGTTCCGCCGCCAAAAAAAGACATACGGAATGGTGTTTTTGTGATAATCATAGTTTTACTCCTGTTGTTTTTTCGACAATATCTTTCATGATATTATAAGCTGCATTTTCAGAATAAAGTCGATCATAAAGCGTGATCAGTTCCTCATTTTTCTTACAGATTGGCTTCTCATCTATCTTGTTGAAAGCATTCAGATATTCTTCCGCTGTATCACATTTAAACACAACTTTACCTTTCAAATCATCGGGAATTTCCTCCCAGTATCCATATAGGCTTTCTGAAGACCCTAAAAACATCTTTCCATAGGAGATTGCCTCTGCAGTTTTTATTTTCATACCTCCACCATCTGTTAAGGGTGCTATTACCATATCTGCGTAACTATAGTATTCTGATAAACTGTCAACAAACCCAATCACATGGATATCATCGTCATCAAACTCATCTCGTACTTTTTCTAATCCTTTTCCGATTACCCATATATCATAATTCTCTTTAACATTATCAAATACCGTATCACAAAACCAATGCAGGCCCTGAATGTTTGGCAAATAATATGTGCCAACAAATAGAATATGTTTTTTATTTCCACAATATGGATTCAATCCTATCTGTTGTTTGTTTTCTCCGGACACACAAACTGGAAAATAAAAGTCTGCATTCACATTATAATATTGCCTTAACAAGCTATTTTCATTTTGATTTAAGACAATATTTGCATCTGTATACATCGTACTAATCTTTTCCTGTGCAAGTCCTATTCTGAAATCGATTTTATCAAACCAAGGTGCAGTTTTCATCCAAATTCTAAACAATGCAGCTTTAACATCATGAAAAAAGGTAACTACTGTCACTGCATCGCATTCCTTTTTTATTGTTTTCACTAAATTTCCATAGTACGAATCATCAACGAAAACAAATGAGACTTTTTCCTTTTTTATTATTTTGCATACATCACTTATAATCTTATTACTGAATAAATATGTATTTCCTTCTAAATGTCTATGCAATCGATCTAATATATTGCGATACTTTCCGTACGCAATATATTTTTCTTCTCTATGTGCAGCCTCAGATAATCCAACATCCACTACATATACATTTTCTTCTCCGACTAATCGTTTCAATGCATTTAAATGCATTCTTGAGCCTACACCTGCGCCGGATACAGCATGAAGGCTTTTAGATATGAATAATACCCTCATAACATCGTCCCTCTTTATTTATCGAACAGTTTAATGTACTTCATTATTTCTTCTTGATTTCCGTACTCCTGTCTATTTAAATGCTCTGTTATCTGTTGTTTTTTTACATTATCAGAGCATAAGGCAACTATTCCATTCACTATTCCATTCACATTAAGTTCAACGATTATTCCTTCATTGTCATTCTGTATTTGATCCTTTACCGTAGGATATGCTGTTGCGATAATAGGCTTTGCCAGAATTTTTGCTTCATCAATTACAACAGATTTTCCCTCATATCTTGACGGCTGTACAAAAATGTCACAGTTTTTTATGTATGGATATGGATTAGATTTTGTTCCTAAGAGTTCAACACACTCTTCCACATTTTCTTTTTTTATTTGATCATTAAGTTTATCTTTAAGTGGACCACTTCCAATAATAAACCATTTGAATTTTAACCCTTTTTTCTTTAGTTCGCTTGCAGCAGAAACTGCCATATCAAATCCCTTTTGTTCGGATAATCGTCCAACCGATAGTAAAATGTTTTTGAGCCCTTTGTACTCTTCCGGAATAAACTCATTTGCTCGTGTTTTGATTACTGCCGATGATGTGATGTTCTCTATGCAATAAAATTTATCTTGAAACTGTGGAAATTCTTCCTTTAATATTGCAAGACATTCCTCTGAAATCGTCACAACCGCATCTACCTTCGGAAAGAGCTTCAAGTCGTATTTTTTTGGCATTCCGGAAGTTCTGTAATCATTATGTACCCAATGTATTTTCCTTTTGGCTTTTACTTTGTCAACAATATAATATGTTGATTCCCCTCCCAAGTATCCAACCGCAACATCATATTCCTTGTCCAAACCGTCTATAATGGGCTTGTAAAAGTATTCCCACATAAAGGCTTTCTGGTTTCCCATTCCCGATTTTACAATTCTAGCCAACAAATTTCCGAAAACCTTTACAGGCATATAGATGCCTGCTTTTCTTACAGGTCCATATAATTTTTTCAAAATTGGAGGTTGCTCTAAGATGTTTACATAAGATGGAACTTGTGACAAAAACGTCCCCTGCTTTTTTAGCAATAGCAAATCTATCTCGTATTTATCTTCTGGAAGTTCAGTCAATAAATTAACCAAACTACGTTCTGCACCGCCATCTCGAAGTGTTGGCATAACAAAAAGTATCTTCTTCATTACTATTTTCCTTTCTTGCGCCATGCCTCAATAAAGTTATTTCGTTATGCGCACTTATTAATGGGCATCCTGTACTGTATCAATAGTTTTGCCCCCCCCCCCGACATACAAGCCCATCTATTTTCAACATATCTGCCCGGATTATTAAAATTCAACACTTTAGCATAATTTCCAGCCGCAGTCGCGTTTGAGGGAATGTCCTTAGTAACAACACTTCCTGCACCTATTGTGGCATTATCTCCAATATTTACATCCTCAACTATACAAGTATTGGGTCCAATATAAACATTATCACCTATTACTGCAGCTCTTCCTTCATTTGAGCCAATTGTAACAAATTGCGAAAGGTTACAATTGTTTCCAATAACCGCCGAAGGATTAACAACAACAGGTCCGCCATGGCTTATATATAACCCACATCCAATTTTTGTTTCTCTCAAAATTTGAATTCGCTGTTTATCTCTAAACGTCCAAAGAATTCCACCCATGATTTTAAGAATTCCTTTTTCATTTACAAGCCTATAAGCTACTAAAAAACGGAATCCTGCATTTTTTCTATAGTACTTAATAAAGGATTTCCATGTTGTCTTTCCCTCATAGCGATATAAATCACTTTTTAAACACTCTAGCATCGTTTTCCTCTTACCTCCAATCTCCCCATGCTTAAAGAAGTTCTCCATTCAGCATTTTTCCATAATACGTTTTCTTTCCATCAACTATTTGGGGAAAATCAGCTTTCCATGTCAGCTTAAACAATGCCGTATTATCCTTCAACATTTCCCAAGCACTAGAATCAAACGTAGTTCCAAGAACCTTCAACAGTTCATCGCAGTTTTTATTATTAGGGATGATTTCATTAAATGCCTGATTCACATAATCATTTTGCTTTCTTGCAAGAACAATCAAATAATCTAAAAACAGATAATCAATCATATAATCATAATGCTCCCAATAATCCAGAAGATATTCTCGTAAGATAGCAAAAACTTTTCTGTATTCTGTAGTGCATCCAAATGAATAGTTTGCAAATTCACCACATGCCACAGAAACATGGCGATAGTCTGGTCGCTTAATCGACCAAACCGGCATATCGAAATACGGCTGAAGATCTCCTGTACAGAAAAAAGTCGAATCCAACCAAATTCCACCATATTGAGCTAAAAGCGAAATTCTCAATAAATCTGAAAGATGTGTTTTTGTTATAATTCCACGTTTATATTTTTCTTCTAACCAAGTTGGAAATGTAACAAATTCCTTGTAGTTTTCGTCTGTAATAATTACAATTTTATGGTTTCCAGCATGAATCCGAATAGACTCTACACATTTTTTTACGATATCTGGAGCATTCTTCATCCCTTGCCACCAGCATATCCAAATGCAATCCTTATAATTTTCATCCTGTTCTGGAATTTTAATATTGCAAATCCGTTCTTCGGTAACTTTTATGCAAGTTCGTTCAAAATACGCATTCATTGCCTCATGCTTTTTTATTAAGTGCTTTTTGATCCACGGATGCTCTATATGTCCATTATGAACCATAATTTGAATATCTACTTTACCACGGAATGTTGCAAATGCACCTCTAATACCCACTACATTTGCAACTTCCATTGTAGAACCTACTTCTTCTTTTATTCGATGCGATATTCTTTTCAAATTCATGTGTTTTGAAGCCATCCGTAATTCTCCTCTATTTTTTGATTATATTTTTCAATGCAACTCTTACTTTTCTAGGAATCGCATTATAAACACTGTGCACAACTATTTGTTTTCTATACTTTTTATGGAACCACTTTTCCACCCCGTCATACCCAGTCTTTTCGTAAAGCTCCATAATTATTTTTCGACGAGATGATTGAACAGATGGATGACTAAGCTGTCCGTTTTTTCTTGCGATTTTATCATACGAACTTTTACTAAGCCAAATTCTATCCGTCAATTTATTGCACAGTTCTACACCTTTTTCAGTATTCGCAAGTATGCAGGAAATGCCTTTTCTTTCATCAAACGCATCCTGCTTCAATAACTCAGGATGTTCCCGTTCGATTCCCCAAAAATCCCCAATTGTCATATCTGCCACTCGCTCTTTATGCGCATATGGACACTCGTAGCAGTTTTCTCTATAAATATCTCCATCCAAAAACAATGTATTATAAGATGTCAATCTTGCTGGTATATATATGCTCTTTTCTCCACCTGATGGGCATTTCAAATCTAATCTTGCATTCATACCCCAACCGCGTTTTTTATCACGAAAAGAATATCCAATTGGAATTCCCCCACGTTTTTGTCCTTCGATGTGGAGATAATCATCAAAAAGTCTCAAATTAGGAACTCCATGACAAATCACATCGATTGTCCACAGATTACTATAGTCTTTCCGTAAATATCCATACAGACCTGCAATCTGACAAGGTGTCCCTGAAAAAAGGACATTCTTTCCTTCGTCTAATTTACGCCTTGCCTGTTTATACGTTTGCTCAACTGAGCTTTGGACATATTTTGAACCTTGAATGCGTTTTAACTGCTCTATATCTTCGATTCCAATCAAATGTGCTATCGGATGTCCGTCCTCAAAGTCAAGTGCTGAACCAAACACCACCCCATTATTCTCTAGGAAAAATGTCGCGGCAGCAGCAAAAATACCACCTGAAGCCGATTTTTCAAGTTGCTCTTTCGCCTTATTCACAGCCGCATAAGCTTGAACCGGTTTATGCAGTGAACTTTCATTCTGATATGCACATACCTTTTTACATGCACCACATGAAACACATAAATCCGAATCAATCACTGGATAAATAAATCCTTGATTATCTGGTTTCATCGATATTGCTTCTTTAGGGCAGATAGAAGCACATGCACCACAACCACAGCATGTTTTTTTATTTTTAAATAGAACTATTCCCATATTCCCTATCCAATCTGTTTACGTCCCACACTAGCAATTCACTGTTTTTTAACCAATTGCCCTTTTGAGAAATTTTTTACTTTTGCTTCTTCTTTTGTTAAACTCGACCTCAATAGAATCATAATCTATCTTTTGATTAAGCGTTTCAATAATTTGAATTGCATTTCCCTCGCAGCGTCTATTTGCCAGCCCAAACTCTCCAAGAAGTGATGAAACCTTCCGAATTCTGCTGGGATTTGTCAAGTAGCACGCGAACTGACGATGGTTAAGCATAGAGAATACTGCTCCATGAAATGTCCCGGTTACCACACACGCTGCATTCCGAAACATCCAGACCCACTGAAACGGTGTAAGATTGACCGTTATGTCCGTATACCGTTTATCGCATTCTCCTGCACCATAAACCGCCATACCTTTTTTGTGTGCATAATCAATAAGTTTCTGCTTTTCCACCTCTGACAGACCATCGCAGTAATAAAAAAGCATATATGGCTGAGTCACTACTGGCACTTCTTCATCTGGAATATGTACGAGGAATGTAGGATCTGTAACTCTTTCGATCTCCTCATTCCGAATTTTCTCAGCAAGTTCTTCTGTTAACTGATCTCTTGCCGACACAGCCTTAAACTTTAAAATTCCTGTCTTTACATACTCAGGTACGTCCGTTTCATGTGTTTGACCAACACTCGGTGCATACGCAACCAGTTTTTCTTTTTCCAAACCAACACCAAATTTTACTTTTGCGTTTCCCTTTGTCTCCTGATAGTTCCACACTTCGTCACTACCCACTACAATATAGTCCAAACCCAGTTTTTCAATATCTTTAGCATTGTAGCAGGTTGGCGTAAGCGCCATATATTTTTTCCTGGCTTTCGCAAATGTAATAGGCAATTTGATTTTTTGCAGCCAATCGGACAGTGTTTCTTTATTTTTATAAAAACGAAACCATCCTCCCGCATTAATCACAAAATGTTTCACATTCATACAATCTATAATTTGAACTTCGTCATTGGGATACATTTCCTGCAAAGCAGTCTGTAATGCATAGGCCTGTAAAAAAGCCCCAAAATTATTTATGTAATGATGCGTCAAAATTCCAATCTTCATGCCTGACACCGCTCCTTATACAATTGCAGATATCGTTCCTGCAGCCGCTCTGCTTCCACTTCAATGTTATAGTGCTTTTCCGTAATCAAATCTGTTCTGTCAACTCTATTTGTCTGCAGGAGTGCCTTTCCTATTGTCCTCGCCCATTTATTTAATGGCTCATCCAATCCAATAAATTCAGCTCGTTCACTGAAGCCAATTTCTCTTGTTACATTTGCTGAGAAAACACAGGGCAAATCTGCTGCTTGAGCCTCTACACCTACAACAGGGAGACCCTCCCAGATTGAGGGTAAAACAAAGCAATCAAATGCCTGATACCATTCATTTGCGTTTCCTACATTTCCCACAAATGTAATATTATTTTCAAGATTCAATTTATCAGCTTTTTGTTTTACCGCTTCCATCAATTCTCCATCGCCAAGTAGAACCAGCTGAGCCTTTTCATCTAATTTATGCACTTCTGCAAATACGTCTAACAAGAACATGTGATTCTTCTGAGCCATAAACCTGCCTACATGTCCAATTACATGCTTGCCATCTAATCCGTTCTCTCTGCGGATTTTTTCTCGTGTTAATTCATTAAAAACAAAATTTGAAATATTGATTGCATTCGGAATCAACACATAATCCTTTTCGCCAACTACCTTATTTCCAAAATAGCATCTTGCAGCTTCAACACCACATGAATAATGCTCATTCATATTGGCGGGCAACATTGCTTTGCAAACAAGTTTAATCGGTAATTTCCAATCCTTTGTTATACTTGCCCCGTGAGCATGAAAAATGCGCACAGGGATTTTGCTCACTTTGGCAGCATGAAGTGCATACACGCCAAGCGCCCCATTGTGCGCCTCAACAATTTTATATTCCGGATGCTCATGGAATAATTTTCTCATAAACTTGAGATATTCAGGATACTTCGCTGGATTCAGTCCCGGTGTATGGTAAATCCTTCCACCCATAGATTTGATTTCATCATCATATGCTCCCGGCTTTTTCTTGTTACACAAAAAATCAAACTGGACTTTTGACTTATCCATATATCGATAATAGTTCATCAGCATCGTCTCAATACCAGCACGATCCATATTGCTGACAGAATGAAGAATTCTTATCATTGCCTTTTCTCCTTATAAATTTCTTTTCACAATACGGGTTACGTACTGTCTTTCTGCCGATAAATATTTTCTCAGCAATTCAAGTGTCAACCGTTATATTCTATGTTCTATTTCACTACCTCTGTTCAGATGAAGCACTTCCAATGTATTGTTCATAAACCAGAGTGCTCCATACAAACGCAGGTAGTGATACTGAAAGTTCTTATGATAATTTCATCTGCTGTTGCTGAACCTAGGTAGTGAGATAAAAACCGCGCTCGCAGCTCCACCCATCTCTCGAACTGTGCCGTAAGTACGTAATTTTTCAGGCATTTTCACTATGTACATCTCACTACCTACGTTCGGTTAGAGGAGATTATTCAAAATTAGCGTCCTCACGTTAATTTTTTCCTTGTTCTATTTCACTACCTCTGTTCAGATGAAGCACTTCCAATGTGTTATTCATAAACCAAAGTGCTCCATCCAAACGCAGGTAATAATGCTTAAAGTCCTTTTGATAAAATCATCTGCTGTTTCGGTTAGATGAGAGTATTTATTATCAATACTCTCATCTATTATTTTCTCCTGTACAGTTTCATCGTTTCCTTTACAACTTCATCCCAATTGTATTTCTTGCAGATAAAGTCAGCTGCCTGATTCTTCATTCTCATAACCATTTCTGGATGGTCACAGGCATCTTGCAATTTTTCTTGCAAGTCCTCTACATTCGACTTTTGGAAAATCAATGCCTTATCTTCCACAACCTCTGTGCACTCTGGAATGTCGGAAACCAGACAGCAGTTGCCGTAGCTCATTGCTTCCAGCAGACTCAAAGGCATTCCCTCCAGATCAGACGGCAATGTGTAGATATAGGCGTTGCTGTATAGTTCATCCAGCATTGCTCCCTGTACAAACCCGGTAAAGAGAATCCGATCATCACCCTTCGCCAGCTCTTTCAATTCCTCCATAAAGGAATCCGTATCACTGGAGCCGCCTGCAATGACCAGCTTTTTATCCGTCTCAACATTCTTGAAAGCCTCAACCAGATATCGAATACCCTTTTCCGGCACCAGACGACCGAGGAATAATATGTAGGAATCCTTTTCCAGTCCAAAATTATCCCTAATCAGTTTCGCTTCCCGAATCTGCGGTCTATTCACACCATTGGGGATAAAGTGAGTTTCTCTACCATAGGTTTCGTTGAAATAATCCTGCACGCCTTTGCTCAGAACAATGACCTCGTCCGCATATTTCGCAGCATTTTTTTCGCCTTGGTGGATAAACTTAGAGCCAAGTCCTGATTGCCATTTCTCGCGCTGCCAATCAATGCCATGGACGGTAACAACAACTCTTTTCCCAAACATCTTCGGCAGCCATGCAAAGAACGCCGGTCCTTCGGCGTGGATGTGCACCACATCGTATTTTCCAAATGCGCTATAAAGTGCTGCAAATGCGGAAGAGCTGACTGCGGCGAGTCCCCCTGATGTCAAGATAGGGTCAAAAACTTTTTAGAAAAAATCGCAAAAAAATAAGCCCTACAAGGCTTTCCGTCAGTTCTGAACCAACTTGAGCCTTGTAGGGCTTTACTCGCTATTCTATTTTCAATAGTTACTTATCGAATCCAATCCATCAATTTTCTTACGCCGCTTATCACACTGGCATAATCAATTTCTGCTGCATACGAGTATTTCTTCTGATATGCTCTCCACAGCACTTGAAGCTGTTCATCTGCTTCAATAATTTTGATAATCTCCTCGGCCTGCTCCTGCAGATGATCTGTTCCTCTCTTTTTACAAGTTGCTGCAAAAGCATCTTTCAAAACAGCCTTATTGACTTTATCTTCGTATGTATCAAGCAGCATCCGTATATCGTAAAAATCTCTCATTCGGGTATTTAAGATGCCCCTCGCTAAAACTGTCTGCAACTTCTCGGCTAATATAGTTTCCAAATTATACGACCATAGACTGATAGAACGATCTTCCAGCAAGAGATCATAATTGAACTCGATTGCCCGTGGGGTAATCACGTCGCCCGTGGAAATATCAATTTTCAAGGGCGTAATCAATCTTCCCACATTGGCATTCATGGTAACGCGGATTCCCGGATACTCCATTTCATCCATGATATTGGAAACGTCTTTAACATCAAAAGAAACACCATCGTCAAGGTCAATATCTTTGACCTGATTGACAACTCGCAAGGCATCCTCCGCAGATAGATTTAGATTCTTCATGCTGGTGTCTATGTCCATCGTGGAACGGTGCGCAACACCAATCATTGCCGTAACCAGTATTCCGCCTTTGATAATGAAGTTATCCCGATATTCTGATTGTGCCAGTCTTTCCAGAAAACGCTCCATCATATAGATTCGCATGAGTGTCCTTGCGTCTGCATTGTTCTGTTTTGCAACGCTCTTGATACGCCCTTTTATCTGTTCAGGTGTAAATCCCATTTACAGTAGTACCTCCATATAATTTCGGATGATCTTATCCACTCGAAAAAGCTTTGCATACTTCATCAGTTTATTAAGGTCCTTATCTTTTCTCCCGACATAAGCTTTTAATACTGCATTGAAATCCTGTACTTCTATAGAACTTCTACTCCGCACCAAGTCGCAAATTGTCCGTTCCAAATCGTACATAGGAATTTCATTTCCCTGATTGCTTTTTACGATTTGCTTGCCAACGTCAAGAAGTTCCTTTTTTACTGTATAAACCTTATAGCCATCCTCTTTCAAGCGGTGAACATTATATCCACTATAAATCGTGAGTGTATGAACAAGCGGTTCCCGATCTGTCAGCCCATAATAATAAAACGCTTCATCATGAGAAAACACTCCCATCGGGCAGCGGCGGTGCAGCATTTCTAATTCGTCAATCCAAGTATCTTTTGCTGCGTATACGCCATGTCCGACTTGCTCGTATTCATTGGCCTTTACATATTTATAAAACTCAAATTTCGTTAAACCTACTTTTGTTGCAAGCTGCGGTGTTAAAATCTCATGTGTTTGAGCCAAATTGTTCATGTTCATCATAAGCGTCACCTCACCTTCGTGCTTATATTGTATTCCAAATAAGCACGAAAGTCAACGTAAACTTTCTTTTGTGCTTATTTCATTTGCAATATTAGCACATTCGTCCACTCAGCCTTACTTGATGCTCCCTATTCAACGTGCTATACTTAAACCATGAAAATCAATCAAAGGAAGTGCATTTGTCATGAGCAAACGACTTGTTGCTTACTTCTCCGCCAGCGGCGTTACCGCAAAGGTTGCTGAAAATCTTGCCGATGCTATCGGTGCAGACATTTTTGAGATTCAGCCGGAAGTTCCGTACACCAAGGCCGATCTGAACTGGATGGACAAGAAATCCCGCAGCACCATCGAAATGAGCGATCCTACCTCTCGCCCTGCCATCGCTGCCAAGCGTGATAACATGGACGAATACGACACCATCTTTGTCGGATTCCCTATCTGGTGGTATATTGCTCCGACGATCATCAATACATTTCTGGAAAGCTATGATTTGAAGGGTAAAACAATCATCCCCTTTGCCACATCTGGCGGCAGCGACATGGGCAAGACCAATGAAAAGCTTGCTCCTAGCTGCCCTGGTTCCAAGCTCCTGCATGGTAAGGTATTCAATTCCTATTCCAGCAAAGCCGACTTGTCTGCATGGGTGGAAGCCCTCAGCCTCTAATAGGACACATTCCTGCGGAATGAAATACCCGCCTGGTCGAGAAGATTTTCTGAATCCTCTCACCCAGACGGGTATTCTTTTTCTTATGCCACTTCTTTCATCCAATTATGCGCCATACTTTTCCAACGCTCTCCGAATCACATCCTCACAGTTGAACTCTATTTTCATCGTTTGGTCGTCATACAGATAAACCATGCTGACAAAAGCATCCACACACTCTTTTGTCAGCCCACCGATGTACGTTTTCTCGCTGGCCTGCTTTGTCAGAGCGCGGATTTCTTCATCCAATTCATCGGCACACTCCTGTTCTTCCTTTTCTGTCCGTATGCTATCCTGCAATGCAGCCAGTTTTTCCGAAAGGACCTTTTTCTTTTCTATGTACGCATCTCGCAGCAGCACACCGTCCGCATACGATTCATATAGTTTGATTTGCTCTACCCGAATGGCTTCTGCTTGCTTTTCCAAGTCCTCAATGTCCACGCAGCGCACCGTGATAGACTGCTTTTCCTGCATTCCCTGATTTACCACATCCAGCGCATAGAATACTGTTTTTATCGCACGAGCCACTTTTGCGTTCACTGAATATTCTCTGTAATAGCCGCCGTAGCATTTAGAGAACTTTCCGGCTGACCGTTTATAGCCGCAATAGAAAACCATTTCCCCATATTGCCTTTCGTGGCGAAGCTGCCGATTACAGTTTCCGCAGCAAATCTTTCCTTTTAACACGAAATCATCACCTACCTTATACTGAATTGGGGTCACGTTACGGATCGCTTTCTGTGCCTGATAGTATTCATCTCTTGTCACGATGGCTGCATGAGCGTTTTCTGCGATGATCCACTTATCCTCCGGGAGCGTCCGAACAGATGTAGTGTTTACGTCAATTTTCTTTCTTCTCCCCATAACCAGCGCACCAGTGTATTCATACCGTCTAAGGATTCTCCATACGATTGCTGCGTTCCATAACATTTCACTGTCCGGGGCAATAATAGGATTGCTGCCCATCAGCAGATTCTTTCGTTTCGCATACAATCCCGGCGTAGGAAGATTTAATTCGTTCATGCCATAGGCGATCTGCGTTGTATTGCGACCGGACAATGCTAATTCAAATACTTTTTTCACGCAGGGTGCGGCCTCCGGGTCAATCTCCCACCGCTGCCCACCTTTCTTGTTCCACACATATCCAAAAGGAACATTCGTGCAGGTGGCTTTCCCATTCTTCCAGTTCGTTTCCAGAGCAGCCCGAATCTTTTTCGCAATATCCCGGCTATACATATTATTCACCAGATTGCTGACCGCCACTTCGATTCCCGGCGTTCCGTTGTTCAGTTTCATGCTGTCAAAAGAATTATTCACAGCAATAAACCGAACTCCCATCAACGGAAAAATCTGTTCAATGTAATCGCCAACACCGATATAGTCACGACCAAGGCGGGATAAATCCTTTACCACGATGACTTTTATATCGCCCTGCTTCAAATCCACAATCATTTTCTGAAAAGCCGGACGATTAAAAGCTGACGTTAGATAACGATACTTTTGAAAACACTGGAAAATCAAGGTTTTTCGAGCGACGGACAAGCAGGGTATTGTACTAAAAACTGAATACGACGCAGAAGCGGCGTTTCTTACTCTCTACATGGGAGAACAGGAACGCCGCTTTTTTATGCCCTTTGTTACGCAGTAGGGGCAGAAAAAGCCTTGCTACAAGCGATTTTGCGGGCGCGTATCTGGCGCGGCAAGGGATTTATACCTTATCCCCCGAAACCGCGCTTCTACTGCGTAACAAATCCACAGCAAAAGGAGTGATTTACTATGGCAGTTTTCAGAGTGGAACGGAACAAGGGCTACACCGTAATGAGCAACCACCACCTACGCAACAAGGAGCTTTCCTTAAAGGCAAAAGGGCTGTTGTCGCAAATGCTGTCACTCCCCGAAGATTGGGACTACACCTTGAAAGGCTTATCCCTTATCAACCGGGAGAAGATAGACGCTATCCGCGAAGCCATTAAGGAGCTTGAACGCGCCGGGTATATCGTTCGGTCAAGGGAGCGCGACGAGAAAGGACGCTTGCGGGGCGCGGACTATGTGATATTCGAGCAGCCGCAGCCGCCTACGCCGGATTTACCTACATTGGAAAATCCAACATTGGATAATCCAACGCAGGAAAAACCAACATTGGAAAAACCTACGTTGGAAAATCCAACGCAATTAAATAAAGATATACAAAGAACTGACTTACCAAAAAAAGAAAAATCAAATACAGATTTATCAAGTACCCATTCCATTCCTATCCTTTCCCCTAACCCCTCTCCTTGCAGAGAAGCGGCTACGCCGCCGGAACGGAAAGGAACGGAAGCGGCAGCACAGAGCGCAGTTGATATATACCGGGAAATCATCAAGGACAATATCGACTACCACATTCTCAAACAGGACATGAAGTTTGACGGGGACAGGCTGGACGAGATTGTAGACCTCATGCTTGAAACCGTATGCACCGCCAGAAAGCGGGTACGGATTGCGGGGGACGACTACCCGGCAGAGCTTGTGAAATCTAAGTTTATGAAACTGGACGGCGAGCATATCCGCTTTGTGCTTGACTGTATGCGGGAGAACACAACGAAAATCCGCAACATCAAGCAATATCTGAAAGCAGCCCTTTTCAACGCCCCGTCCACTATCGGCAATTATTACACTTCCCTTGTCGCCCATGACATGGCAAGCGGCGCACTGTCACCGAAGAAGCCGCAGTACGGCGACCCGGACTATTATTCATTCAAACCGGGCGAAAGCCTGTAAAACAACAAAAGGAGGATTTTATTATGGCACAGAAAATGACAGGAGCATTGGTATTTGACGAGCGCACCGACCGTTACGACATTCGCTTTGACTTAAACAGCTACTACGGGGGCTTGCATTGCGGTGAGTGCTTTGACGTATTCGTGCGGGGCAAGTGGAAGCCGACCCGGATTGAGTACGGCGACAACTGGTATCTTGTGGGTATCAGAGCCGAGGACTTGAACGGGCTGCGGGTGCGTATCTGACCGCCGCCCCATAAAGAAACGCGAAAGGAGGACGCGAGGAATTGCAGGACGAAGTAAACGAAAAGACCATAGCCCTTTACATCAAGACCGGGAAGCTGACCGCCCAGACGCTCCAAAAGGCAATGAAAGCCATACTGTCAAAGGGCAAAAAGCAGCTTGCAAAACCGCCACAGGGAAAGCAGAGCTTAAAGCAGCTTATGAAGCAGAACGCGGGCGTTTCCAACATTGAGATTACCGAGGGCAATATCAAAGCCTTTGAGAGTACGGCGAAAAAGTACGGTATCGACTTTGCGCTGAAAAAGGACGCAACGGAAAGCCCGCCCCGCTATCTGGTTTTTTTCAAGGGGCGGGACGCGGACGTGCTGACCGCAGCCTTTAAGGAGTTTTCCGCAAAGAAGCTGACACAGGAGAAAAAGCCCTCTATCCGAAAGCTGCTCTCTACGCTCAAAGAAGCCGCACAGGGCAAGAACGCGGAACGGGCAAAGGTCAAGAACAAGGACAGGGAGGTATCGCTATGAAGCCGGAAATCAAGAAGCTGCTTATCCTAAATCTCCCGTATCTGCTCTTTGTCTGGCTCTTTGATAAAGTGGGCGCGGCTGTCCGTCTATCCCCCGGCGCGGACGCAAGCGCAAAGCTGCTACATCTTGGGGACGGTTTTACCACCGCCTTTTCCAGTATCGCGCCGAGCTTCCACCCGGCAGACTTACTTATCGGCATTGCGGGGGCGGTCATTGTCCGGCTGATTATCTACACCAAAGGCAAGAACGCGAAGAAATACCGCCGCGGGACAGAATACGGTTCGGCGCGTTGGGGCGGGGCTGACGACATAAAGCCGTACACAGACCCGGTATTTGAGAACAATATCCCCTTAACGCAGACGGAACGGCTCACCATGAACAGCCGCCCGAAGCAGCCGAAATACGCAAGAAACAAAAATATACATTGCCTTGATAACCGTAGGCGAAGTGTAGAAAGCATTCAGCGTGGATGCCCGCGCTTCGCTGTACTCATCTGCCGGGAGCAGAGATTTCAGTTCCGCATACTCCTTTGCCCAGTCCGCATTCTTCTCGTCGAACGCCTGCGGAATGCCGCCCCAGCCGACATACCGGGAGAGAACTTCCTGTTCTTCTGCGGTTGCCTGCCGCTGTTCTGCATCCAGCGTTTGCAGCAGCCGGATGGCTTCGATGTTTGCTTTGAATTTTGTCTTGGCTCCTCCTGCGCCGAGATCATCGTCCGTAATACGGAAGTTCATAGGCTCCTGTTTGGGCTGTACAGGCTGTTCCGTTTCGGCTCCACTGTCCAGCGGAAGGTTGTGCTGCCGCCGTGCATGGTTGACCTCTTCCGGGGTCATAGGCTTACTGGTAAGAGGATTCAAAACATCGTCCACTGCCGAACGATGGATGGCATCTGTACGGGTCTGCACATCCGCGATCAGCTGCATCTGTTCCGGCGAGAAGTCGGGATTCAGCAGTTCTTCCAACTCGCCACCCGATTCTGCCACCGAATAGATCACATCCATCTGCTCCGGGGAGAAATCCTCGTAGGCCACACCAGCATTGTGCAGAGCCGTAAAGACTGTGATTTCCACCGCTTCTTCCATCGGCACATCGGCCTGTTCATACAGGTGCCGAATGTACTCCAGCGGTTCCGTTCGGAAAATCGGATACCGGGCTTCTTTTGCAAGGGTCATGTCCTGCAAGCTGACCGTTCCCTGTTCAAAGTTGACCGAATCCACACGGAACTCTCTATCGTCCAGTTCAACGATGGTATTGACTGGCAGATATTCCTCTCTGCGGAAATACTTTGTCTGCGCATGGGTTCCATCTTCCTGCTGGCCGGACAGATAGATACTCTCCCCCTGTTTCCAGAGCTTCATTGCCTGCGAAACCCACTGTTCACGCGGAAAACCAGATACCTCAACCTTGCCGAGTGCGATTTCCTTTTCCAACAGCTTGCTGCCAAGAAGTTCTGAAACGCGCTTTGCATCCTCGCCGTAGAACTCAAAGTTGCCGTACTGCTCATAGCCGACCAGAGCATCCGGGTAACGCTCTTTCAGCGCGTTATATTCGTTTACGGCATCCAGCGGCAGGGGCTGCAAGGTCGGCTCAACGGCCTTTTCTTCCGCTGCATACGGAACCATAATGCCGCGCACCCACTGCGGTGCGTCCTTGCTATCCTGATACAGTGCAACGGCATCCCGTCTGTCCGTAATAACGTCCTGATAGGTGCGCTGGAAAATATCTTCTACCAACCAGTCTTTGAAGTTTTCCCAGTTCTGGCTTGCTTTCAGATGTAGCGGAGCAGTTTTCGCATTCTGCTCTAACAGCTCGTCAATCTTGTTCCGAAGTTCCTTTTCCGCTTCGTCTGCATCCACATCGCGGTTGCGGAGATACGGATAGATTTCACTCTGCTGCACCGCATCCAGCATGGAATACAGACATTCTTTGTAAACACAGCGACTATCTTTCAATGCAGATTCCTGCCCTGCCAGAAGATAATCATTCAGCGGATTCTTTGCCAGTTCTGCATCATACTGGTTCGGTCGAAGCACCCGCGCCGCCCATGCAGGACGCTCCATATCTTTCAGATAGATCAGAGAATCCGTAACACGTTCGATTTTATAAAGGCGGTCATCTTCCAGATAGAGATAATCCCCGACATTTCTGCTGTACTTTGCCGCCTGCTTCTGGGGTTCTTCAACCACTGCGGTGGTTGAATGCTCTTTCGATTCCTGTTCCTGCGCCCAAATATCGAAAAGCGATATTTGTCCTGTCTCAGAAACAGAAATCTCAACAGCCTTTTTCTTTTCCGGGAAGATTGTGTACGTTCCCTCAACATACTGGTGCAGTTCAGCAAGCGTCTTTGATTTTTCCGCATATTCCGGGGAATCCAGCGGCACGGAAAGAAGTGCTGCATCCATCTTTTCCAGAAGCTCTACCGCCTGTTCCGGGTCAGCCAGCATGGTGGGCAGTTTCTTTCTGGCATCCTCATTCAGCAATTCCCGCTTAAATGGACGCTCTACTTCATCGGGCAGACGATGGTAGAAACCGATTACCCGATTTGCCATCTGCTCACGCTCGTAACTCGGCATCCGGCTGTAATCCGCAGGCTTCAGATACAAACTCTGGTCAATGAGCTTTGCAACTCGTTCAGCCGCCTGGTTCCAGTTCAGCTTTACCAGCGCATCCGGCTTTCCATAGATGCCCCGTGCCAGTTCAAGACCTCTGCCGTCATAGCTGGCATGGGAATTATCTGCACGGGAAAGTGCATGACTGCTGCCGCCCACACCGTATCGGTCTTTCAGAAATACCGCGCGTTCTGCTTTCTCTGTATGGGCAAGGAAGAAACTGTACGTTGCCAGCCTGCCATCCGAATACGGCCCGCCGCCTGCAAGGAAAGCATTGATCTCATCTTCCGTGATAAAGACTTCCTGCTCATTCCACTGAAAGCCCTCTCTTGCCTGATACGGCTGGAACGGGAGGGCAAACTTCTGAAACTGTTCGGATACTTTGTCCGGGCGATAGAACGGCATCCGCATCACGCTTTTATCTTCGGCGTAGGCTTCTGCCAGTCCCAAAAGACGTTCGTTCAGGTCAGCCAGAAATTCCGGCTGGTCAATCAACTTTGCAAGTCGTTCTGTAAGTTCCGGGTATCCGCCGGAGAAGATGGACGTATCGGCAAAGACCATCTCTGCCACGCCCTCTGCCATATCGCGTTCCATATAGCTTAGGGCTTCTGCGTGTTCATGCAGAGCATTGCCACGGGCTGCATCCAGGACAGACTTTGGTGCGTACTCTCCCTGCTGCAGAAGCTGATGGATTCTGCAGCTGACATCTTCCCAGCACAGAAATGCTTTGTTTTTGGGGTCGTTCCGAACCGTATCTCCAACGGCGATCTGCATACCCAACTCATCGAACCAGACTGCATATTTTGTGCCGCCGATCTCAAAGCCCTTGCCGCCCTCGCCATACTCTTTTTTGACGAAAGCAGTATACTCTTCCGAGGTCTGTTCGGTCATAAAGTTATAGATAAGGCGGAGCTGGCTTTTGCTTCGATTGCTTCCCGTCCGCAGGATTTCATCCACAACTTCTGCCGGAATCGTGATCTCATCGGCATACTGGGCCTGCATCGGGGCTTCGATTGCCCGAATCTGCTGTTCCACGGTCGGCAGACTGGGCAGAGAAAAAGCAGAGGCAATTTCTTCCTCTGCTTCGCTCAAATCCTGTTCGGTTGTGTCAGCGGTTAGTTGTACACCAATTCCTTCAGCACGATCTCTTCCGCCATCGCGGTCAGATTGTTCTGATGTGCCACCCATGCCATCTGTTCGGTTTCCTTGTTCGGAGCCGGATACTTCTCGTTCAGGCTCTCGATCAGTTCTTCCATCCGGTTCTCCGCCTGCTCGTCGATCTGCGCCAGATGCTGATTCAGCCTGCCGCTCATCAGCATACTCTGATACCAGTTCTTCTTGTTTTCCCTCAGATAAGTCCTGCGCAACATCCCGTACTTCCCAATGCTCATCGGCTCGTCCTGTACGGTCAGGTTCGGAAACAGGTAGTCCCCCTTGCTGTGATAAGTCAGTTCCATACGGTTTTCCTCCTTCAGTGATGTTCGTTTCAGTTTCACGCTTTAATGTGCTAAAGTCCGTACTGGTATTATACAAGCTGTCGGCAGTTTTTGCAAGATGTTCTGTGACTTCTTTTCGGTAAATTTTCTGCATTTCCCGTCCGATGTCACGGAGAACCGCTTCACATTGTTCCGAAACAGCATTGCCCAGGAACGTCAAAACCGGAAGCTGGTTGAAATCCAAAATACGGATAAAATCCTCATCTTCCAAAACTTCCAGCGGTTCCTGTTCGCAGCGTCGGGAAAGGGTATAGAAAATACTGTTGGTCATTAACTCCCGGAAACGGACACGGAGGTTATCTTCATCCAGTCCTTCCAGAAAAGTGTCTGCCACCTCATATTCCAGACCATCCATCGCTTCTTCCAGATTTTCAGCGGTCAACTGCTGTGCCAGTTCCATCAGCGCAGCATTCATGCTGTCCGTCTGCGTCAGAGCATAAGTATCTGCCAGATGGTCGAGGATCATCTGCTGGTGTTCCGAATCATCAATGCGCCAGAGGATCGGCGTTCTGCCGCCCTGCACCAGATGCGTGTCCGCAATGTCGAACACATAGCGCAGCTTTGCCCGTGGGCTGGCATCGTCCAAAAGCGCAATGCCTTTTGCGCCACGGTTTACCCAGCGGTTCATTTTCTTGTTCCAGACTTCCAGCTCTGCACAGGCGGTCGCATCAGGACGCTGAGCATGGATCAGCAGAGTATCTTTGAACGAATAGCGGTACAGCCGTGCCGCCACATCCAGATAGTTCATCCAGTCTTTCGGAGAATTGCTTACCCACCGTGCGTTCTGCTGGGCAAGTTCCCGAATATCGTTAAATTTCGCCAATCGTTCCCTCCTTACTTCTTAGCTGGTGTTTTCGGAAATTCAAGACTGTACTGCGCCCTGCCATTTTCTATTGCCATAACAAGGTCTGCGGCAAAGGTCTTGTCCTTTTTGGCAGAGTAGAAGTCTTTTGCATAGGTACGTCCTTTCTTCAAAAGGTCAGTTGCCATCTTCTTTGTGAGCGTCTTTTTCATGCCGGAAAGATATTTGCTTTCTTTCCAGAGAGCAAATTTGCACTCCCGGTCAGAGCAATAGAAATTCAGCTTGCCTTCACAGACGGGCTTTCCACATACCGGGCAGTTCCCGATAGATACCTTATTATAAATAGGTGATTCCTGTACGGTCGGAATTTGCCGGAGGTCTGCCAGCATTCGTTCCAGCAATCCACCGATACCCTGCATGAAGTCGGCGGGCTTTGTTTCGCCCCGTTCCATCCGCAGCAGTTTATTTTCCCACTCAGCGGTCATGCTTGCCGATTTCAGGTAATCCGGGATATTTGCGATTGCCGTAACCCCCTCTGCACTGGGAAGAATCTGCTTGCCTTTGCGTTCCACATAGCCGGAAGATACCAGCTTTTCCAGAATCGCTGCACGGGTCGCAGGTGTTCCCAGTCCTTTCTTTTCCGTGTCTTTTTCAAACTCCTTGTTGCCTGCGCTTTCCATTGCAGAAAGCAGGGTATCTTCGGTAAATGCTTTCGGCGGGGATGTAAAGCCCTGCTTTTTCTCCGCGCTCACCACAGGAATCACCTCGCCCTGTTCCAGTTTCTTGGGGAATGCCATATCCTTGCTTTTTTCCTGTTCTGCAAACGGAACAGGCATTGCGGTATATCCCGCCTGCAAGACATTTTTGTAGTTTGCAGTGAATTTCCTGTCCTGACAGCATACTGTTACCAGAACATCTTCATAGATGTATGACGGCTGTACTGCCTGTTGCATCTTCCAGACGATGAGAGCAAAGACCTTTTCCTTATCCCCGGACAGGCTGTTTGACCCACGCTTGCAGCTTTCCAGTGTCGGCAGAATCGCATGGTGGTCAGTGACCTTTTTGTTATTGACCACCTGCTTTACTCCATCTGCTTCGCCGCCATAGTGTTTGAGCAAATCTGCCATGGTCTGCTGCATATCTTCCGTGATGTACTGGCTGTCCGTTCGCGGGTATGTCACCAGCTTTTCTTCGTACAATTCCTGTACGATCTTCAAAGTCTGACTGGCGGTAAAACCATAATAGCGGTTAGCTTCTCGCTGCAAGGTCGTTAAGTCATACAGCTTCGGCGCAGACTGTTCTTTCCGTTTGCGCTCGATGCTGCCAACTACGGCACACTGTCCATCACAAGCTGCCTGCATGATATCCGCATCCTGCTCCTGTGCCATCCGTTCCGATTCTGCCACGATGCCATTTCCTGTGATTTCTACTTTGTAATACGGCTCTTTCACAAAGTTCTGGATTTTGTTCTGCCGTTCCGTCAGCATTGCCAGTGTCGGAGTCTGCACCCGTCCAATGGTCTGCCGCCTGCCGTATTTCTTGGTAAAAGCCCGTGTGCCGTTCATACCAATCAGCCAGTCTGCCTTTGCCCTGCACTCCGAAGCGGCAAACAGGTTGTCATACTCTGCGCCATCCTTTAAGGAATCAAAGCCCTGCTGGATAGCGGAATCTTCCATGCTGCTAATCCACAGCCGTTTGACCGGGAGTTTGCTGCCTGCCAGACCGTACACACGGCGAAAGATCGCTTCGCCCTCACGCCCTGCATCTGTAGGATAGTTCTCGGAGGTGACTTTTCTGACATTGTTACTCGATGGCATCCAATGGGCCGATAAAGCGGTAGAAAATCTGGATTTTCTGGACGTATTCGCCATCGACCTTTTCCGCTTTGGATACCAGAATCTTGTCAATCAGCTGATGCAGAATCTTATAGTTCAGTTCGGTGATGCCAGCGTACTTGCTGACTTCATCAATAAAATCCTGAATCTTGTCCAGCTGATCGTGTTCAGCACGGCCTTCCCGCTCGTACTGCTCAATCTTCTCGGTCAGTTCAGCCTGTTCTTTGTCGTAGCGATCTGCAAGCATTTGAAAACGTTTCTCCGGGAGAAGTCCCTTTGATACGTCCTCATAAAGTTTTGCATACAGGTCTTCGATTTCTGCGATTCGTGCTTTACACTGCTTCAAATCCCGTTTGTGCTGCGCCCGGTCAGAGGACACCCGGAGGTGCATCTGATTTGCAATCTTCTTCACAAGGGCTTCCCGATTGCTCACAGCGGCCTTTGCGTGTGCCTGAATGTCCGCAAAGACAGCTTCATGCAGAACACGTGCTTCCAAATTATGAGAGTCACAGGCTTTCGCACCATATTTCCGATAAGTGCTGCAACAATAAAAGGTCTGATCCAGAACACTGTTACGTTTGCGCCTGTGCTCGACCTTGACTAACATCGTTCTGCCGCAGTCTGCACAGCGGACGATGCCCTTGAAGATATTGTCATAGTCGGTCTTATCACACATAAAACAACCGGAACGGCTGTAAAGGATTCGCTGCACGTTTTCCCAGCGGTCTTGTGGGATGATTGCTTCATGTGTATTCGGAACGATAGCGCGTTCTTCAAACGGAATATAACGCCGCTTTTTGGATTTCATGGACACGGTGGGCTTGGCTTCGTAGATGATGTGTCCGGCGTAGACTGGGCTGTGCAGAACCTGACTGATATAGGCACTGTCCCAATCATACATCTTTTCATCATCAATAAAGCGGCCAAACATCTCTTTCTTGTAGTAACACGGCTTCAAAACTTTTTCATCGTGGAGCCGCTTGGCGATGCGGTGAAGCCCCAGCCCTTCCTCTGCCATTGAATAGATATACTCAACAACGGGGGCGGTGTTCGGGTCGATCACAAGGTGATTGTGGTCGGCAGGGTCTTTCTGGTAGCCAAACGGTGCGCCGCTGGAGATATACTTTCCACTTTTCTTGCGTGTCCGAAGGGCACTCTTGATTTTTCGGGAAGTGTCTTTGGCGTACATTTCATTGATGATGTTTCGGAACGGGGCAATATCCATCTGGGATTGCTCGTTGGAATCATAACCATCGTTGATTGCAATATAGCGGACACCGTGTTCAGGAAAGAAGATTTCCATATACGTTCCGGTTTCGATGTGGTTGCGTCCAAGTCGGGACTGGTCTTTGGTAATGACTGTTGCCACCTTTCCTTCCCGGATATCATCCAGAAGTTCCTGAAAGGCAGGGCGGTCAGAGTTCGTACCGCTGTAACCATCATCAACATAGAACTGGCAATTCCCGAAACCGTTGCGTGTGGCATACTCCATAAGCATCGCCTTTTGAGTGCGGATGCTCAGGCTTTCGCTGTTTGAACCGTCATCTTTTGACAGTCGGCAGTATAAAGCAGTTACTTTTTTGTCCTTTTCCATGTGTACCTCCATAATGGAAAAGAGACCTCATCAATCACATTGTAGCGGATGCTGCGTGATGATGCAAGCCCTTTTCCGCAGTAAAACGTCCAATTAGCCAGCGGCGAGATACGATTCGGCAGTTTTACGAATTTCTTCTTCCGCAAGCCGCTGAAAAAGCGTATTCATCGGCACATTGCCGATATAATGGCGTTCCACGATCAGGCGCACGGACTTCGGACTTCTCGGCGCACGTTTACGTGTGGTGGGCTTCTTCTCAGATTTTTCTTTGTTCAAGGGCAGACCTCCTCATTCATGTGGTGCAAATACGGAAAGGAATGGATGGATTCTATTCGTTTTTCTCTTTTTGTTTTATTACGTTGGTTAGGTGAAAGTTTTCTTTGATACAGTCTTTAAGGCTGCTATACTGCATAGGAAAAATATCTTTTGCAGATGCCATTAAGAATCTGCATCACAGAATCGTGATTTTGGCGGTTCTTGAATCGTGAAAAACGCAGAACTATTCAACATTTGGAATTTTCACAAAGATGTGATTGGGCGAAGAAAACCGCGTTCGTCTGCGCTCGATCAATCCCGCAGCGTCCAATTCCTTAAGCGCACTGGAAACACTGACAGTGCTGCGCCCTAGCTGCTCAGCCAAAGAGCAAATCGTAAAAATGACAAACACGAAACCACGTTCATCTATCCAGAGATTTTTCTGCGAGAGCGTGGCACGGTCGAGCAGCAGCGCATAAGTCATTTTTGCAGTCTGGCTCAGGTCAAGTTCCAAAAGGAAGCGTGGGTATGGGAGAAACGGCGGCAGCGGAGTTTGCGTGGTAAGATATTCTGAAATGTTGATCACCTCCAGCTGAAGCAGAAATCAGAAACAAAGAGTATGTAACGAGAATTGGTGGGTTCCAATTCTCCAGTCGCAGAAAAGCACGAAACAAGTGCTCAACTGCGTTAATAAGTTAAGGTCTCCCATATTGGTCCTCGACTTCCCTAGGAGTGGGGAATCGTCCGGCGGCGGGCTTGCACCGCACCATTGGCATTTCAGCCACCCCGTCTTCGTTATGACCGGGCTGCGAGTTACAGAAGTACCTTTTGTGAAGTACCGGACGATTGAACTATTCACTTGTCAAGGAACATATGGAAGATTTCTGGACTTTGACGGACGAAAAACATCCTTCTACTTGGTAGCCGATGAAAAAGGCCATTTCGTAGCATTGCAAGCAATTTTGTAAACAAAACGTCATAATAGTCCGAGAATGGTCTTGAAAAAGATGCCCTACACTTGGTAGGCATCGAGAACGCCTGTTTCGTAGCATTGGTGAGAAACTTGTAATTGAATTGTAATTCTTGAGACCAAATCTCCGGCTTTGAAAAAGTCCTCTCAATAGGTAGCCGACGAAAAAGACCAAAAGACAACCATCTTTTTGAGAATTAACAAAAAGGTCACAAATGACTAGCCTTCAAAGAAGCGTTTCTACTATTAACAGAAAAAGTGGCCTAAAATGGGGGGTGTTGGAGAAAATTTCTGCCTTAAAAGTACGCCTCTACTCACTAGCCAGCGAGAATAGCCAAAAGCCAGCAAAAAACAAATGAATTATGTATTTCTGCCACTGATTGCAACGGCATATCGGTGACAGAAAGATCGTTTAGAGCGATTCTTCGCGGTTTGGGGTGGTGGAAATCGTTTTGTGGTTGGACTTTTTCTGCTCAAGCTGCTCCAGCTGTTTCAGCACCGATTCCTTTTCCGGGGTCTTGTCGCCCGGTGCAGAAAGCTGCTGCTTATTCAGCACCATGTCGATATACTTGCGCACATTTTTCAGTGCGGTCAGGTCAGGCTGTAAAGTTTCCAGTTGGGTGTGCAGCTCTGCGCTGCCGGATTGCAGCGCAGAAAATTCGGCATCCAATGCCGAAAAATCCACCGCTGT
>ERZ1027094.67-NODE-67-length-82874-cov-7.869812_pt1 | contig 82874 bp, 65 predicted proteins | sample MGYA00519410_ERZ1027094 | MGnify/ENA primary metagenome ERZ1027094 (study PRJEB26926, sample SAMN06164647) | human gut metagenome | biome: ENVO:00009003; feature: ENVO:2100002; material: ENVO:00002003 | host: Homo sapiens | place: USA | collected 2012 ...
TATGCGATCGTCGGCAGCGTCAGATGTGTATAAGAGACAGAAATATCATCAATTTTCAATTGCAAATATCAAGCAATTTATTGACACATACCTCTTTAACAACATAATTCGCAAGCGCCCAATTGCTTCCACCACCTTTATTTAGCAAGATAACAGATTAAAATAGTTCATTTAAAATTGATTATTCTTCTTATAGCCTAGATGTGGGCACCTTGGAGGAGACCTTCGTAGTCTTTATTGCCCCTCATCAGCTCACGAATGAGACTGACCATCCAATCTGCCAACGTATGCCGCTCACTATCGAAGTTAATACATACCTTTACGATCAGCAAGCCACTGAGAGCGAAACGCTCCGGGTAATCGCACTAATGGATTTGCTCTAGGGCTATATCTGCGGTCTTGTTTAACTTCAATTCCACGACATAGAGTGTTGTTGGTGCGCACATCGCTATATCCACACGGCCTTTTGGGGTATGGACTTCCACGTCCACATACATGCCTAACAGGCTGAAGATGGTGTAAAGCAGCGATTGGTAATGCCCCTCGTAATCCGTATTGTCACATTGGGGGATGGTGGACAGTCCATCCGCTGTGTATTGACGCAAATAATTGGGCAACAAACTCTTCATCAATCCTATACGTACCTCTTTATTTGGGTTAGTGCCCAAATTTGACATACCTTATTTCTATTACAGAATGATAATATGGATTCACCACTTAGTAGAGCTTCCACCTTATAGCGGATAAACAACCGCTCGAAATCACTGCCGCTATACATCTTTTTCGTTTTTTTATTACAGCAACGAAGGTCGGATTTTGTTTTTACAATTTAAAGACGTCATTTTTGGACGCTAACCAGCGAGGCTGTTTATCTATAGGTAGTACCCCATCATCCAAGAATGTGAATATCTCTTTCCAGAATCAGTTCAGGTAATTAAGGGCTTCTGTATATAACAACTTTTATCTCCGGATCCAATTCTCCAAACGGATATTCGATATATTCTTGAAATCCTTCAAATTTTCAGTTATCATTACCATCCGGTGAATCACGGAGGTGCAACCAATCAATAGATCAAAATTATCTTCCATAGGAGTTCCCACTAAACGTAGACGAGCCTTTTCCGAAGCAAACATATCGAATACATCCACAATAGGCAACACCTTTATAGCACTTACGAACTCATCCAAATTCTGTGTTCGATGCCGTAAACCTTTCCTACGTCCTAATTCCGCCCCATATTTCAGCTCAGCCACTGTTATTTCTGAGAAGAGTCTTCCCATACACCATAAAAAGAACTAGCGGAGATTGTTTTTTTCTCAGTCTTAGAACGAAGCAGCGATTGGCTTAGACGAGATATTAAATCCAATTTCACCTCATCACTAAGATCCTTCAGTACATTCCAATATGAATTGGATTCAGGTATGATCGCTGTTGTTTTCATATATCCATGTTTTTTATAAAGTTAGTGTTTTTACTTTATATCATCAAAACATCCATATTAAATGTTCAATAGCATTTCTCCCGAAAATATTCCCACCTCAATCCAACTCCTCAAACCTCGAGTTTTGGCTCTTGAACTCAGGCACGAAGGCTTTCATCTCCTTTACCATCGAGAGGATCTGGACACGAAGGGACAATTCAGTTAATACATTGATATGTTCTACTACATCTTTATATATATACTCACGTACAGCCGCCACCCGAATCTTCTCGTGAGGGGTCTCTTTCGTGTTCTCCTTGTTGTTCAGTAGCTCTTCATACAATTTCTCGCCAGGACGAAGACCCGTGTACTTGATCTCGATGTCCTTGTTTACCTGCAATCCGGACAGTTCAATCATGCGCTTCGCCAAATCCGCAATCTTCACCGGCTCTCCCATGTCGAAGATAAAGATCTCACCGCCCTTGCCCATTGTACCGGCCTCTAATACCAGACGGCAAGCCTCCGGGATGGTCATAAAGTAACGGATAATATCGGGATGGGTGACCGTCACGGGACCTCCTTGAGCGATTTGTTCCCGGAAACGGGGGATAACCGAACCGTTGCTACCTAGAACATTGCCAAAGCGGGTCGTAATGAAACGCGTATCGCCTTTCACCTCTCCTCGCTCGATCGCAAGACTCAGGCTCTGTACGTAGATTTCGGCCAAGCGCTTGCTACATCCCATGATGTTCGTGGGGTTCACCGCCTTATCTGTACTGATCATCACAAATTTCTCCACACCGTAGCTCACAGCGGCATCCGCCATCACACGAGTACCGAACACGTTTGTTCGGATCGCCTCGCAGGGGTTCTCCTCCATTAAAGGGACATGCTTGTAGGCCGCCGCATGGAACACCACTTGGGGGTGCCAGTTGCGGAATACATAATCCACACGGTCCGGACTGCGGACATCGCCGATCACCGGGACAAAGTTCAGTTCCTTGTATTTCTCTTCCAATTCCAGACGGAGATTATGCATCGGGGTCTCGGCGGAGTCGAAGCAAACCAACTTCTTAATCGGGAAATGAGCCAGCTGGCGACAGATCTCGCTACCGATACTGCCGGCGGCTCCCGTGACAAGCACGGTCTTCCCTTCCAACAGATTGCCGATCTCATCCAGGTTGATATGGATCTCCTCACGACCTAGCAAATCCTCGATACGGATCTCTCGGACGGAACGTTTCGCCTCACCTCCACGTAGCTCCTCCATCTCCGGGACTACCAATGTCTTCAAAGAGGCCTGCTCGCAATAACGGATCAAACGGTCACGCTCCTGATGGGCAACCTTTATATTGGGGAAGAGAACGCCATCCAAGCTGTTGCGAGGGATCAAGCGATACAGATCCTCCACGTTCTCGATCTGGTAGACCGGTAACTCTGCGATCCGGATGCTTTTCTTGGAATTGCCAAAGGAAAGGAAGCCCATGATGCTATAATTCTGCATGAATACCTGACGGTTCGCCGATGTGGCGACCATCACGCTCTCCTCCTCCGTGCCAAAGACCAGTACCCGCTTGCGTTTCTTGCCGAGTTGCAGGAGGACGCTGTTATAGACATTGATCACGAAGACACGCAACGTGACCAACATCACGATCGTCAACGTACTGTCCATGATTCCACCTAACCAATAGATAGAAGGGCTGAAACGGGCTTTCAACAGCCAAAGCAGCAGGAACATTAAGAGCGACTTGCCGATCGCAGCACCACCGATCCGCCACAAGCCACGCAGCGTGGAATGGCGAATAACCCCATGATATGCTTTGAACAGCAAGAACGAAACGATACTGGCCACAAATGAGGAGAGGCCTACTTTCAGCACATCAGACTCTCCTATACGTATATGCAGAATGGAGAACATTCCTAGTACGCCCAGCAACGACACGGAGAGCGAGACGAAAAGGTCCGCACTAAAAATGATCCAACGGTTGATATACCGCAAATTCACCAGACGGCCTAAGGCCAATCGCCATCTACCCTTATGAAAATCCATCATTTGTATTTTGTTTGTTTTATATTCAATGCCCTAACTTTTCCCAACGGCGGTGCCTGTGACTCGTGGCGTCCCGAAGCGGCGGGCGTAATACAGCTTTCCGTCCGCAAGATCGTACCATCACCCTGGTGGATGATTTGGATCGCATGGGTTGCATTGGGCACGATCTGCACATTGCAACCGTAGATATGGAAGACGAAACGTGCTTGTTCCGCCCGCTCATGGTTTTCTGTCATATCGTAATTTTTTCAGTAAGGTTATCACTTTTCGTTTCCCTTGGAAAACGAGGTATATATGAATTGCCCTATGAAGTATATATCAATTACCTAACGCAGTATATATCCTCGGGCATATGCAGTATATCTTCTCAAAAACGGCCAGTTGAGCGGTGTCTGAGACGACTGCTCCACGCATCGTTGATACGGGCACGGATGTTACTGACGCTTTTACCCTTCGTGATTCGGGGGGTAATGGGTAGAAAGAGGCGGATAAAACGCTCTTTGACCATCTCCTCGGGGGTTATTTTCGGCTCGTTCTCTTGCATGACCAGAATGACTTGGGCCAACTCGGTAACCGTCCGGCATTCGACGATCTGCGCAAGATAGCGTTCCAGATCCCCTTCTTTATTTATATAGGCACGAAAACGGATCGTTTCAGGCATGAGACCGGATCTACCGTCCCCCTCTTCTTGGGAGGTCTCCCCGCAATATTCTCCCACATAGAAGTTCTGGATGGCTTCCGTAGCGTTGGGGAGTATCTGGTTATTGCCGCCGTGTATGGTAATCGTTATATCAGACATAAGGTATATATGAATCGTTTGTCAATGAAAAGTAAACAGTTTGTCAACGGTTATCAACGGATTTGATTTCGCTATCCGGGGGTTGTACTTTCGCATTGTCAACAATAAGTTTAATCTTTTAAAAAAAGAAGTATGATTAATTATTCAACTTACATGTGGAAAAGTCCACTGGATGAGACAGCAAAGGAACAGGCGTACGCCAAGAACCAAGTGACGAAAGTGATGAGTTTCGATGATTTCGTGAAGCACATCTCAGATCACAACGGTGTTTTCACACGCGGCACGGTAAAAGGCGTGGTAAGCGACACCTGCTCATGTCTAGTGGAACAATTGCTGAACGGCTACAAGGTACAATTCGGCGAACTAGGAATCTTTAGCATCTCCATCACCTGCGAGCCGGCCGCTACACTCAAGGACTTCTCCAGCGATAATATCAAGGCAGTGAACATTCTATTCAATCCGGGTATAGACTTCGAGAACCTACGTTCTAAGGCAGAATTCAACCTAGTAACCAGCCGCGCGATCCAAGCCGCCTCGCTGAAGGCGGTAAAGGAGAATAAAGACACAGTAGACTTGGCAGCGTTGAAGAAAGGAGACTCAGAATCTCCCGATGAGATCTAAATCCTACCATTGAGAAATACGGCTCTTAACCATGAAGCTTATTTTATTCATTTATTTAAAGACTACAAGTATGAAAAAAACAAATTGGAAGAGCGTCTTGCTCTACATCATCCGTATTGTCGAACTGGTCATCACCGGTGCTGCCGGTGGAGCCGCTAGCGGTTGGATCGGATGAGAACCATCACGCTGATTATCGTGCATTGCTCTGCCAATAGGCAGGGCAGCACTTTACGGATGATGGACATCGACCGTCTGCATCGCTCTCTCGGCTGGAAAGGCTGCGGATATCACTTTGTCATCCCGACCGATGGTACGATCGAGACCGGTAGGCCCCTTGAACAAGTGGGCGCTCACTGTAAGAACCACAATCAGTACAGTATCGGGGTTTGCTATATCGGAGGACTCGCCAACGATGGAAAGACTCCCATGGATACCCGAACGGAAGCCCAACGAGAAGCCCTACAGGGTTTGCTTCGTGAATTGCATCAGCGATTCCCCAAAGCCCTAATCGTGGGACATCAAGACTTGGACCCGTCGAAATCCTGTCCCTGTTTTAATGTCGTGAACGAGTTTTCCGATTAGTTTAACGCAGGGAGTCCCTTCACCTCCCTCGTATGCCACGCTTGGTAGGCGGGAGCGGAGAGTTCAGGTACAGTCAATAACTTGTAATCCGCCCCGTTCTGCTTAGCTATATGTTTTCGTTCATACAAACGAAGGGAACGATCCGTTACGGAAACCATGACAACCGGAAAAGGATAAGCGTACAGGCGCATCGGCGTGATCTCACTATCCGGAAAGGCACGACGCAATTGATAAGCGGAACGTTCGAACGCGACCCAATAAGATCCCGTACAATATAAATGGATCGAGGTCTGATTCGCACACTCACGATTCATGATCTCTCTCAAATGCCCTTTCAGCAATAGCATCAAACGGATACCGGAGGGAATTTCGCTTTCCTTTCTCATGACAGTCTACTATTTAATGTTTTAGCCAAATATCGTAATCGTGTAAACGCTGTATCAACAAGGCCTTGCTTCTCTTAGGCGAAGGGTCATCCCGCCAGGGATCTACCAGCTCATGCGCCATACGGTAATACAGGTTGCTATTCGTGCAGCCGTAAAGCGTGACGAGCAGCAAGGCACGAGAATTCACAGCCTTAACCAATGGAAGCATATTGCGTAGGGTGGAATGCAAGCGTTCAAACTCCTCTTCTTGAGCCAACAGCTTATAGGCCGGAAGGAGTAATGAGTAAACCTTGCAACGCATCACGTCGGTCTCCACACGAAGGGAAGCATAGCCCTTCAGCACCTCACGAACCAAAAGTTCGTCTTCCTTTCCCAATTTGCCCGAGAGATAATAACGCCCCAACGCCTTGTGCATACCTTCCGATAAACGATCGTTATCCAAATGGGTATAAACGTGCTTGCCTTTCGTATTCAACTCGATCAGCTCATACTCGCCTTGCCTTACCTCAAATAGAGGAACCCACATACAGTCAAGGATACGTACCATGACATCCTTATGACCTCCACCCGGTTGCACCACCACCTCAGCCTCCATCCCCATGAAAGAACCCGAGGTGATACGTACACGGTCACCTTTCAGCAAGCGACCGCTATCCGGTACGTACACCGGAAGCTCATTGGAATAAGATTCTGCCATCCAGCGTAAGGTCTCCATCTCATGATCTGACAGGTAAGGAAAATAAGAGTGTTCGCCCACGGATACCCGAGGAAGAAGATTATATAAGGGCATGATACGTTTCAAACGGAAAATCTCATTCTCCGAAGCATGGATAAACACATAGTTGTATAAAAGAGGCTTCCTCGTATTGACCATCTTGCCTCCCACCTTGCGAGCCTCGACATACGAGGGGGCAAAGTACTCGAACAAGGGTTCCCCACAACGTTTACGACGAGAAAGCTCGGCATCTAATCCTTTTGACGAATAGATATTATCACGTCCCCCTATGGCGGTAGGAAGCGTCAGTACGTACCAGCGTACAGCCTCCTGGCTACGGCGATTGCGTATATGCACCATAGCTCTATCAGAGCTATTACTTGTCATGATATTCATTGAGGAAGATAATTCAGAGCCTTATCAAGATATCCTTGTAATACCCTGATAAATAAATACTTATGTGAAAATAAAAAGGAATTACTGAAAATTTGCATCCCTTCAATACTCATGCTACTTGGCGAGTAGCCTTAACAAGAGGAGTGAAAGGATATTCCTTAGTTGTAGAGACGGAGCGTGTTCCGTTTCATCCCCTTACAATGGTATTTTAGTTACTATCAGGCGGTGGGAGACGGAGTACGCTCCATCTCTACATGGCGTTATATGGAATTTACTTCGGATAACGTGATGATTTCGGGAATAACGAGGCCATTTCGTTTCTATTGCCATGTCTATACATCAGAAATAAGAACGAAGATTTAAAGAGAATCAAGGTTGAAACACAAACAAAGCCTAATGTTTGCTTGTGTTATGTTATTTTTTACTACATTTGCGGCATGAAATGAACGCTACTCGCCAAGTAGCAGTCAGTTTGGCTACTCGCCAAGTAGCGTACTTTTCTTCACCCTACTTTCGGCGCATAATTATACACACTCTCGAAACAAAGTTTGTTTACGGTTGAGAGCTTTTCTAAAGAGAAACTCTTCAAGTATATTTGCGTAGTCTTGATAGATTTATGCCCTAACAGTTCACTGATCATCTCAATCGGTACGTTTTGCTCCTTCAAGGTCGTGGCGAAAGAGTGACGAATCGTGTATGAGGTAACCCGAGTATGAATGCCAATGGATTCCGACAGTATTTTCAATCTGCGGTTAAAACCTCCTAATACGGTATTATATTCCTTGTAGGCATCCTCACCGGTCTTCATTCCCTCTAAAAATGGAAACAGATAGGGCGAATCCTCGGTTGTATCGGCTGCCAACTCATTCAGCAGCCCTTGTGCCTCCGCTGGGATCTCCACCTGTATAAGGGATCCGCTTTTCTGCCGATAATAAGACAAGATCCCTTCCTTGATATCCTCCTTTCGCAAATGGGCCAGATCTACGAAAGCCATCCCGCAAAACAAAAACATCAGGCAAAAGGCTGATTGGGTCCTCTTCTGTTGCGGATCTGTCACCGGGCTTGTCATCAGCAAGCGTAAGCTTTCCGAAGGCAACGCCTTTTTACGTTTACTCTCAACCCCCGTAAACACATTCTTAAACAAATGAGGAATATAGGCAGCCTCACCCACCTCTACCGCTAAATTATAGATGTGACGAATCCGGCGCATATAAGTAGATACCGTGTTACGAGCACATCCCTTGGCCAACAGCCAAGATTGATAACGCAAAAGTGTATCCCGATTAATATACGCATAAGGAATCTCTTCCCGGCCACAAAAACATTTAAACGACCTCAACGCATCTTGATAACTCTTCGCCGTGGAATAACGCTTTTTCTCACGCAGGCAGGTGATATACGTAAGTACACCCACCACAAAATCATTCTCATTCATACTTTATCTCCTTAAGAATTAATACATAAAAAAATCCTCTATCTCTCCGTTGGCACGGGAAAGATAGAGGATCTTCATAAAATCCTTAAAGAAATATATTATTTTCCTGCTTTCTCAGCAGCAGCTTTCTTATTGATCTTCTTCTTCTGCAACTCGTAAGCGATCGGAGTAGCGATGAACAAAGTAGAGTATGTACCGATAATGATACCTAATAAGATAGCGAACGTAAAGCTTCGGATCGTGCTACCGCCCAAGATGAAGATACACAATACAACCACCAACGTAGTCAATGATGTATTAAATGTACGACACAAGGTAGAGTTCAACGCATCATTGATCACTTGATAACGATCACGCTTCGGATACAAAGCGATCGTCTCACGGATACGGTCGAATACAACCACGGTATCATTGATAGAGTAACCGATAATCGTCAAGATAGCTGCGATAAACGTCTGGTCTACCTCCATTGAGAACGGAAGAACCTTCCATAACAAAGTATAGAAAGAAATGATACACAATGTAGTCGTAGCAACAGAGGCGAACGCACCAACAGAGAATGACACATCACGGAAACGAAGCAGGATATAAGCGGCCATACAGATCATGGCGAAGATTACCGCTAAGATAGCGCTATTCTTGATATCGTCAGCCATGCTAGGACCCACCTTCTGCGAACTCTGTATGAAAGTAGTCGTGAACTCATCTAATGTAGTTCCTTCCGGAAGTAAGGACTTCACGCCCTCAAACAATTTATTCTCGATCTCTTGATCTACCGTAGGATCATTGTCTTCGATCTTATAGTTGGTAGATACACGCACTTGATCCGCTGTACCGATCTGGATAACACTAACAGAACCGTCTAACTGGGCATCCAGCATATTACGAACATCGTCTGTCTTCACCTCTTGACTGAAACGGATCACGTAGTTACGTCCACCCGTGAAATCGATACCATTATTCAAGCCGATCGTCATAAAAGAGATAGCACCTAAAACGATGATTGCCGTCGGAATTAAATAACCGACTTTGCGAGCACCCAAGAAATTGATCTTCGGGTTTGTCAGCAAGTCTTTCGTCAGAGAAGTAGTGAATGTCACGTTCTTCAATTTATCTTTCGCTAACAATGCCTCATAAACGATACGAGTCAAGAACACGGCTGTAAGGAAGGAAGCGAACAAACCGATGATCATCGTCGTAGCAAAACCACGGATAGGACCCGTACCGAAATAGAACAATACGATACCGGTAATGATAGATGTCAAGTTTGAGTCGAAAATAGCGGAGAACGCATTGCTGTAACCGTCGGCGATCGCCTTTCCTAAAGACTTACCGGCGCGAAGTTCCTCTTTCGTACGCTCATAGATCAATACGTTCGCATCGACTGCCATACCTAGCGTCAACACCATACCGGCAATACCCGGCAAGGTAAGAACCGCTTGGAAAGAAGCAAGGATACCCATCGTGAAGAAAATGTTCAATACCAAAGCACCATCGGCGATCAATCCCGGTAGCAATCCATAGAATGCGCACATATAGATCATCAACAGCACCAATGCCAACACGAAAGAGATCACTCCGGCATTGATAGCCTCTTGTCCTAATGACGGACCAACGACATCTTCTTGAACGATATGTACAGAAGCAGCCATCTTACCCGATTTCAATACGTTCGCTAAGTCCTTCGCCTCTTCCGGTGTAAAGTGACCGGTGATTTGTGAACGACCTCCCGTGATCTCATCGTTTACGTTCGGAGCGGAATAAACCATCTCATCCAAAACGATAGCGATCTGGCGACCGATATTCTCTTTCGTCAAACGAGCCCAAGCCTTAGAGCCTTCGGCATTCATAACCATGTTAACCATTTGCTCTGAACGACCGGCTTGTTGCATAAAGTCAGCGTTAGCATCTGTTACTACGTCACCACCTAAAGCGGGACTTCCGTCACGGTTCGTTACCTTCAAGGCATATAACTCAAAGAACTGCTCCTTATCATCGATCGCCTTTACACCCCATTTTAAAGCCAAGTTACGAGGCAATACCTCTTTCACTTGTTTCATGTTCAGGTATTCGCTGATCTTCTCCATATCTTTTGCTTGAGCGATACCTACCGTCGAACCCGGAGACAACTGACCGTTGTACTGGCTAATCTGCAATAAAGCAAATAATGGATGTTGCTTAGCGAACTCTTCCATGCTTTGATTAGCTTCCGTATCTTTTTTATCTTGACCAAGCTCAGCCAACAAAGAATCGGCCTCACTTACATTCGCATCAGCGGCATCAGCGATTTTCTCAACATTATCGGTAGCTACAGAATCAGCGGAAGCCTCCTTACTTAGGATAGTAGCCAATACATTATCAGCGGCAACCAATTGTTGATAGATTTCCGGTAACTTATAAGTTTCCCAGAATTCCAAGTTAGCGCTACCTTGAAGCAACTTACGAACACGTTCCGGTTCTTTCACACCCGGCAACTCAACCAAGATACGACCCGCCGTCTCCAAACGTTGGATGTTCGGAGAAACCACACCGAAACGGTCGATACGAGTACGCAGTACGTTGAATGAGTTATCAATCGCACTCTGCAACTCTTGTTTCAAAACAGAAACAACCTGAGCGTCTGAACTCTGGGGCGTGATTTTATCTTTTAACTCGAATGTACTGAAAATAGCGGAAAGACGTGCGCCGCTATCCAACTTCTTATACTCCTCAGCGAAAAGGTCGATGAAATCTTTTTGGCTAGTCGCTTGATGCGCGTAAGCTAAATCCAACGCCTTGTTGAAATTCTCGTCTTGGTTGTTGTTAGACAACGAACGGATTACATCCGCCACGTTCAACTCAAGGACAACGTTCATACCGCCCTTTAAGTCAAGACCTAAACTAATTTCCATTTCACGGCATTGCTTAAGCGTATAGCCTAACCATACCTTCTGAGTAGATAGTGAGTCTAAATAAGCACTCTCTTTCGCAGGATCTCCACCCGCATACTCAGCGGCTTTACTGTTGTAATGTTGCGTCACGAACGAGAACGACAAATAGAACAAACAGACAAGCGTAAGTAACACCGCGAAGACCTTTACAAATCCTTTGTTTTGCATCTGAATCTTAGGTTTATGTTATTACATTATTTATATTCGTTTTTTCACAGGGTGCAAATATAGACTTTTTTTCTTTGATAAAGAGCAATTAGTATAATTATTTGTCACGCTCATAGTTTATTTCAAACGCAAATGTATATCTTTGGGGCTAAAATAATAAGGAAAATATACCATGAAACAGTTATTATTCGCTCTGTTATTTATCCCCGCCCTGCTATTCGCACAAGAGGATCAACACTATCTGGCAGGGGCCGTTCCGGTTGCAGACGGTAAAGTCGTTTTTACCCGAGAGATTAATGCCCCCTCTTTAAGCAAGGCACAAATCTACCAACAACTATTAAAATGGGGACAAGAAAATTTTAACACAAAGGAAAGTAGAGTAGCTTATCAAAATGAGGCAAAAGGCGAGATCGCCATTATCGGGGAAGAATATATAGTATTCTCCAGCACAGCCTTATCCCTCGATCGGGCGATGATGAAATACCGTATTATCATTGAATGCAAGGAACATGCTTGTACCCTGCAACTTGCGGGCATCCGATATGAATATAACGTGTCTTACCAGAACGAGCCGGAGAAATACCTAGCCGAGGAATGGATCACGGACGAGTATGCCTTGAATAAGAGCAAGACGAAATTGAACCGTATCAGCGGTAAGTTCCGTAAGGCCACGATTGACTTCGCGGATAAGACGTTTGATAGCGCAGCCAACGCATTAGGCGCACAGTTGCTGACAGCCGCACCGGTAGAACCAGTATCCGCTCCGCAACGGGAAACACGACCTGTGGCACCGATGGAAGGTTTCGTAGCGTTCCAAGCTGACAAAATACCTAGCACGATCCTCCAAATGTTACCGGACAACGCTTTACAGATCAAAGCCGTAAAAGGAAATACGACCGACGCAAACGTTGAATGGAAAGGCATAGGCAATATGTTTGGTAAAACGATCAGTACAATCTCCATATCCAAAGATAGTCCTGCTTATAAAGCGATTGGCAATAACGACGTATATCGGTTATCCTTCTCCAAGCCCGGCACATCTGCGGATGCGCCATGGATTATTATCGAGTGCCGTAAACAAGGCGAGACCGCCGAAGGACAGCAAACGATGTTAATCGGCGAGATTACGAATGTATGGATCAAATAACGAAAAAGAGAGTTGCATTTATGAAAAAGATTCTATTATTAATATATATGATGTTCCCTGTGCTAGTCATGGCGCAGGGGCATAAAGGCGAGGTAGACGAATGTGCCCCCATGAAAAACGGGAAGGTATGCTATAGCGATGATGTAGAGATCGAGAATACCTCTAAACTAGAAATATTCAACGCTATTAACGCATGGGCTAAGAAATCTTATGGAAAAGATGTCTTCTTATCCAACGTAAACTCGAACAAGAACAAAGGGACCATCTTCGTAAGCTCTAAGGTTGAATTATTGTTGAATGATACAGACAAGACTATCATTAAATATAAAATGCGTATCACCTGCTTCGACAACCGATACACGATCGAGGCGAGCGATATCGTATATCAATATGATCCGCTAAACGATAAAAAGTACAAGACCTATAAAGCGGAAGATGTGATCGCCAATAATGGAGATAGCAATACGATAGCGCTGATCAAAGATCCTAAGCTATTCTGTAACGCTACCTTCTTCTTTGTCGAGAACTTGTTCGCCGACGTATTTGACGCTGCGCAGAACGCAGAATCCGAGTGATGAAACCCTTTTATTCAAGTTTCAGATAACACCATAATGGGTAGTGGTCTGAATAAGCGACCTTATCCACGGAACAATTCATAGAGGTCATGTTCGGGGAATGCAGGATATTATCGATACGGAACCAGAAGAAATTTTGATTATAGGTAATACCCATTCCCCGGCCAGACTCGGCAAAGGCATCCGTCAAATCCCCTTGGATCGTACGGTGCGCATAAGAAATAGGCGTATCATTAAAGTCACCGCATACCAAGACATAATCTCCTTTCGCGTTCTTAATCTCTTTTGATACCGCTTCCGCTTGCTTAGCCCGAATCCGGAAAGCAGGTCCTAGCTTTTGCTCGAACGCTCCTTTCAAATCGTCCAACCCATCCGAGCTAAAGCTCTTTATAAGGGATGAATAACGGGTCCGATCCTCCATCGTCAGTTTAAACGATTCCAAATGGTTATTAATCAAGGTCAACTTCTTTCCCTTGATGTTCACTTCATGTACGGAAGAGCCGTTATAATCCGAATCGTATTTCACCATCCGGGAATTCGACAGCGGATATTTGGAGAACACAGCGATGCCGAAACTTTGGAATTTCGTGGAGCTTTGATAAAATACGGAACGATAAGGATACATCCTCAACGCATCATAGATCTTAGAGGCAGTAAGGCTCTTCTCTGATTTAGCCGTGGCATATTCCTGCAAACAAACAATATCCGCGTCCGAGTTAGCGATATATTGGATAATCTTGTTCGGAGCTATCTTCGTATGATTCTTGTACCCAAAAGCCATCACATTATAAGTCAGCACCTTCAGTACCTCTTCCCGAGGAACATCCTTATGCGAGTGAAACGGAAAATAGCGTTCCACGGGACCCCAACATAACAAGAAGGAGAATATGCCGATCAATAAGAACTTCCATTCCCATAAGAACAGCCAATAGATAATAAAGCAAAGATTGACTACACATAAGACTGGAAAGGCTAATCCCAGATAAGATAACGTCATACTCGTCTCAGGAGACACCCGATCCGAATAAGCCGAGACTATCAACAATACGACAGCCACCACATTCGCTACGACGAATAAGAATTGAAGAAAAATCCGTAGAGTTTTCATAAGTATCTGTTATTTCTTACTGGCGTCGAAAAGTCGCTTTTTCTCTTCAGCGGAAAGGCTCTCATAACCGGAACGTTTCAATTTATCCAGTATAGTATCTAGATCCACCGACTCCTGATGTTTGCGTGCGTTATACTCATAATCCGTCTCGTTACGTTTATAAGTCACACGCATCTTCGGTTTCCGTTTGCCCAAATTCACGAACCAGTCGATCAACCGATTCATTGGAGCGGTCAAGTCCTTTCCATTACGAATACGGGAAGCGAACCACATACCAAACAAAGCCCCGCCGATATGGGCGATATGTCCTCCCGCATTATCAGAAGTCATCGCCAACAAATCGATCACCAGCGTAAAGATAGCCAAATAAATTAATTTGATCCTTCCGATCAAGAATAAATTAATCTCCAAATCCTTCCGGTAAAACGACACGGCGAAAACGATCGCCATAACAGATGCCGAAGCCCCCATCAAATAGCTAAAAGAAGCCACGTTCTGGAAATAAGGGAAAATATTATAAGCAAGGACAAACAATATCGCACCCGCAAGACCTCCCAATATATACAAGCCTCCCAACTGCCGCTCATTGAAGAAATTCAAGAACAATCCCCCGAACCAATACAACCAAAGCATATTGAACAAGATATGCAAGAAGTCAAAATGAGTGAACATATAAGTAAACAACGTCCACGGACGGAAGAGCAAAAGTTCCGGAGAAGCCGGTAACTGCAAATACTGCAAGAAAGGCACCCCTTGCACATTAAAGAGCATAAACAATACGCTGGCCAAACGTATCAAGATAAACAAGCCTACATTTATATATATCAGTTTCGACAGGATATTACCCGACTGAAACATACGCTTCAAATTAGTAAAAATACCGTCCATTGTCTGCATCTTTCTTTTTCCAATAACGAATTAGGAAATAACCGAATAACATACCCCCCAAATGAGCGAAATGCGCTACCGTATCGCCGCCAAAACTAGCCACACCCATAAATAGTTCGGCAAGACCATAAAATATCACGAAATATTTGGCTTTAATCGGGATCGGTATGAACATCAAGTACAAAGGAACATTCGGGAAAATCATCGCGAATGCCAACAAGATTCCGAATACGGCACCCGAAGCGCCAATGGTCACGAAATAATTCAAGAACTCGCTTTTGCTGATAATCTGGGCTCCATTCAAGTTTATCATGTCTTGGCTAGCGAAGATCACATCCCGCAAATTAAAGAACCATACCACCTCTTGTACCAAACCGGCGCCTATACCCGTCACGAAGTAAAAAATCAAGAAACGTTTTGGGCCCCATACGTTCTCCAATACCCGGCCGAACATATAAACGGCGAACATATTAAAAAACACATGCGCAAACGAATGGGTATCGTGCATGAACATATAAGAAACGATCTGATAAGCTTTGAAGTCGGTAGCACCCGGGATGTGAAGCCCTAATAAATCCACTAAATCGACGCCGACTTTCGGTAGTACGAGGCTGGCTACCCAAAATAGCAAGTTTATAATGATAAGATTTTTCGTTACCGGCGGGATACTATTCAAGAACCCCGAATTTGTCTGATTCATCATATACTACGTTAATTTAGCGGCAAAGGTAAATATATTTTAGCCGTTTTTGCCCATAATAATACTAAAACATATGTAAATCGGTAAAAAAAGTAGGTTTTTCTTTTGTGATATTTCAAAATAAAACTACATTTGAAGCCGTCTATCGGTTATCATAGTTTTGTTTAATATATTAACAGTCAAACCATCATGAACAAATCAGAATTTATTAGTGCAGTCGCTGAAAAATCAGGTCTCAGCAAAGTGGATGCTAAAAAGGCAGTAGAAGCTTTTGTTGACACAGTTTCTAACGAATTAAAAGAAGGTGGCAAAGTCGCTCTACTTGGCTTCGGTTCATTCTCTGTGTCAGAGAAGGCCGCTCGTAAAGGTGTTAACCCGAAAACTAAAGAAACCATTGAAATCGCAGCTCGCAAGGCCGTGAAGTTCAAGGCTGGTGCTGAATTGAACGAGCTAATCAAATAAGAAACACCATTATTCTCTATAGAAGAAGGATACGATGCAAATTGTATCCTTTTTTTGTGTACCTTCGCGTACAAATAAAATCCGAATTATAGTTAGACGAATATGGTTATCGAACAACAGATTACCGGGGCTATCATAGCCGGCATCAAAGAGCTGTACGGAGCGGATGTCACCGCTAGCCAAGTGCAGTTGCAAAAAACGAAAAAAGAATTCAAGGGGCACTTGACCCTAGTCGTATTCCCATTCCTTCGCATGTCGAAGAAATCTCCGGAGCAGACCGCTCAGGAAATCGGTGAGTACTTGTTGAGAAACGAGCCAGCGGTAGCTGAATTTAATGTAATCAAAGGATTCCTTAACCTGACGGTCGCTTGCTCTTGCTGGATCGATTTACTGAACTCGATCAATGAGCAGCCCGCTTACGGTATCATTCCGGTTACCGAGCAGTCGCCTTTGGTTATGATCGAATATTCCTCTCCCAATACAAATAAACCGCTTCACTTGGGCCATGTCCGCAATAACTTATTAGGATACAGCTTATCGAAGATCATGAAAGCGAACGGTAACCAGATCGTAAAGACGAATATCGTAAACGATCGTGGTATCCATATCTGTAAATCCATGTTGGCTTGGCAGAAATGGGGAAATGGAGCTACCCCAGAGTCTACCGGAAAGAAGGGCGACCATCTGATCGGTGACTTTTACGTATTATTCAGCAACAAATTAAAAGAGGAGACCCATGCGTTAGAAGCGAAAGGCCTTACCAAGGAAGAAGCCGAGGCTCAATCCACCTTGATGGCGGAAGCCCGTGAGATGCTTCGTAAATGGGAAGCCGGAGACAAAGAGGTGCGTGCGCTTTGGGAAATGATGAATAATTGGGTATACGCCGGGTTCAACGAGACCTATAAGATGATGGGCGTAGATTTCGATAAGATTTATTACGAGTCTCAAACCTATCTGGAAGGAAAAGGCAAGGTGATGGAAGGCCTAGAGAAAGGGATTTTCTATCGCCGTGAAGACGGCTCCGTATGGGCTGATTTGACGAAAGACGGGCTGGATGAGAAATTATTGCTTCGTGCGGATGGAACTTCCGTCTATATGACGCAGGATATCGGTACCGCCAAGCTGCGCTTCGATGATTACCCGATCAATAAGATGATCTATGTGGTAGGGAACGAGCAGAATTATCACTTCCAAGTATTATCGATCTTATTGGATAAGTTAGGCTTCGAGTTTGGCAAGGGATTGGTCCACTTCTCCTACGGAATGGTAGAGCTACCGGAAGGTAAGATGAAGAGCCGTGAGGGAACGGTCGTAGACGCCGATGATTTGATGGCCGAGATGATCAGTACCGCACGTGAGATTTCCCAAGAATTAGGGAAATTGGACGAGATGACTCCGGAAGAGGCTGAGAATATCGCCCGTATCGTAGGTCTTGGCTCCTTGAAATATTTCATATTAAAGGTAGACCCCCGCAAGAATATGACGTTCAACCCGAAAGAGTCTATCGACTTCAACGGAAATACGGGACCATTCATCCAATATACCTACGCCCGTATCCGTTCCGTATTGCGCAAAGCGGCGGAACAGGGCATCGTATTACCGGAGCAGTTACCGCTTACTTTCGCCATTTCCGAGAAAGAAGAGAACCTGATCCAAATGATCGCCGATTATGCGGAGATCGTGAAAGAGGCAGGTAAGCTATACAGCCCGGCCTGTGTCGCCAACTATATTTATGATCTGGTAAAGGAATACAATCAATTCTATCACGATTTCTCCATCCTTCGCGAAGAGAATCCGGAATTGAAGAACTTCCGTTTAGTCTTATCCGCCAATGTAGCTAAGATCGTGAAATCCGGTATGGATTTACTGGGCATCGAGGTTCCGGAGAGGATGTAAGATATTTTTTTCCAACTTGAAAATGGGGAGACGACATACTCCCCTATTTAGTGAATTGAAAAGAGCCACTCGTGATGAGCAGCTCTTTTTGCTTTTTATACCTTCATTTAACCTCTTAAGCCTTTTTCCGTGTCGTACGTTTCTTCGTCACGGCAGGTTTTTCTCCCGCCTCGGCGATTATCTTCTGGCATTCCTCCAAGGTCAAGTTCTCCGGTTTCTCTATCGTCTTAGGAATTCTGTAATTCTTTTTCTTATAAGAGATATAAGGGCCGAAGCGACCATTCAAGATCTCCATTTCCGGGTCCTCATCGAACTTCTTGATAAATCGTTGCTCATCCTTTTGTTTTTTTGCCTCGATCAACTCGATAGCTTCCTCGGCTGTTATCGACAAAGGATTCAAGCCCTTCGGTATGGATACGAACTTTCCGTCATGACGGATAAACGGGCCAAAACGTCCGACAGCGGCAACCATGACCTTACCTTCATATTCACCGATCGTACGGGGTAGATCAAACAATTTCAAGGCTTCTTCCAAAGTAATCGTCTCGATAGATTGCCCCTTCATCAAGGTTGCGAACTGAGGTTTAGGAGCCTCTTTATCCTCTGGGTGCGCCTGCCCGATCTGTACGACTGGGCCATAACGACCGATCTTCACGAAAACAGGTTTGCCGCTCTTCGGATCGATACCCAATTCACGCTCACCCACTTTATGCTCCGTACGGACAGAGGCTGCCTCTTCCACGATCGGATGGAATAGTTTATAGAATTTATCGATAGCGTCCGTCCATACCATCTCGCCTTCCGCTACGGCATCGAATTCCTTCTCTACGCTCGCCGTGAAGTTATAATCCATAACGCCCGGGAAATACTCCATCAAGAAATCATTCACGACCGTACCGATATCGGTTGGCATCAACTTATTCCGGTCCGCTCCTACGATCTCCGTCTTTTGGACTTCCTTGATCGTATGCCGGTCCAAGGTTATGATATTATAAGTACGCTCCGTTCCTTCCTTATCCCCTTTCACGACATACTCTCGATTCTGGATCGTCTGGATCGTAGGAGCATAGGTAGAAGGACGACCGATTCCCAATTCCTCCAAACGGCGAACCAAACTTGCTTCCGTATAGCGGGGAGGACGTTGCGTGAAACGCTCGGTAGCGACGATATCCTTCATACTCAATACCTCGTTCAAGGTAACCGGAGGAAGAAGGCCGTTTTCCTGTTCCTTCTCATTCTCGTCATCAAAACTCTCGCGGTACACCTGAAGGAAACCGTCGAAAGTAATGACCTCACCGGTAGCCACGAACTTCTCTTTCTTGCCGCCGATGCCTACGGAGATCGTCGTACGCTCCAACTCGGCGTCCGCCATCTGGCAAGCGATCGTACGTTTGCGGATCAATTCGTATAATCTCTTTTCCTGAGCGGTCCCGCTTATCTCATCATGGCTGATATAGGTCGGACGAATCGCCTCGTGCGCTTCTTGCGCTCCCTTGCTCTTGGTATGATATTGACGGAATTTATAATATTTCTCACCGTAGGTATCCAAGATAGCTTCTTTTGCCGTCCCCAAAGCCAAATCACTTAAGTTCACGGAGTCAGTACGCATATACGTGATCAATCCGGACTCATACAGGCGTTGGGCGATCATCATGGTCTGCGAGACCGAATAACCCAACTTACGGGCGGCCTCCTGCTGCAAGGTAGATGTCGTAAAAGGAGGGGCTGGTGTCTTGCGCACCGGCTTTTTCGAGATATCATCGATCGTGAAAGAAGCGTCCTTGCAAGATTCAAGGAATGCCTCCACCTCTTCCTTATCTTTCAAACGACGGTTCAGCTCCGCCTTGAGGATTGTCGTACCATCCGGCAAGATAAAGCTAGCGATCACACGGTAGGCAGCCTCCGAGACAAACTCGTTGATCTCTCGCTCCCGCTCTACGATCAGACGTACGGCAACCGATTGCACGCGCCCCGCGGATAAAGCCGGCTTCACCTTACGCCAAAGAATGGGGGATAGCTCGAAACCCACGATACGGTCTAAGATACGACGGGCTTGCTGCGCGTTCACCAAATCGATATTGATATCTCTCGGCGTCTCGATCGCATGTAATATAGCGTTCTTGGTAATTTCATGAAAAACGATACGTTTCGTATTCTCAGGTTTCAATCCTAATACCTCATATAAATGCCAAGAGATGGCCTCTCCCTCCCGGTCCTCATCGGAAGCCAACCAAACCTGCTCGGCTTTCTTCGCTTCGTTCTTCAATTCGGTCACGAGTTTCTTCTTGTCAGAGGGAATCACGTACTGGGGGGCATAATTGTGTTCGAGGTCTATACTGAAATCTTTCGTTTTCAAGTCGCGGATATGACCATAGCTAGACATAACCTTATAGTCCTTTCCGAGGAACTTCTCGATGGTTTTTGCCTTGGCGGGTGACTCCACTATTACCAAATTCTTTTGCATATCTATTTTTTGCTGGTTAGAAATCGGGTGCAAACTTACACAAATAATTAACGTATGCGGTATATCGGTCACTAAAAAAGCGTTTTTTCCTATACATTATATATATAGTCACTCGTTTCTATTTACCTTCGCGAGACAAAATCAAAAGGTTATTCAAAAATATGGAAGAGATAAAGCGACTTATTTCAGAGAATAAACTAGAAGAAGCGATCCGGCTCTTGGACGCTTACCTCACGGAGCAACCGAGATCCGACGAGGCTTGGTTTCTCCTCGGAAAAGCTCATTATAAACTAGGCAACGTACGCCTAGCCCTCAACAGCTACCTACAAGCGATAGAGATCAATCCGGAAAGCCCGGCACAAGCGGCCTACGATATGGCGATCAAGGTGCTGGACTTTTATAATAAGGATATGTACAACCATTAAGAAGACAGAGCACCCGCACCCAAATAAATTCCAGAAGTACAAGTAGCCCAACTTTATACGTTTATGAAGTTAGTTGTTATTGATATAGCGTTTATTTGTATAATGCTCATTTACAACCTATAACGTAAGCTCTTCATAATAGGCATCGTTAAAGGCTTACAATGGGCATTATAAAGTGCTTATAATGGGCAATGTTAGGTGCTAAGAATGCCCATCGTAATTTGTAGAGACGGGGCGTGCCCCGTCTCTACAAGATATACAATGAATTTATGTTTCTTTAGATTTCAATCTTCCATGGGAGTAATCGTATAGTCATGCAGACAGAAGAAATGATAAAAATACAGAAAATGCTTTTTTCATATAAGTAAACTTTAAGAAATTACCTTTATCCAAATGATTATCCTTTATAAGTCAGCGCCAACATCGTAATATCATCGCTCTGCGTAGCGCCGTTCACGAATGATTGGACGGATTCGGATATACCTTCGATCATAGATTTGGGGGATTGGTTCTTTACGGAGCTACAAGCCTCTACCAAACGGATATCTCCATATTGCTCATTCCTCAGGTTCATCGCCTCACTGATTCCATCCGTATAGAGGAACAAGCTGTCTCCCGCCTCCAGTTTCAAGGATTGTTCTTTATAAGCTAATCCCGGCACGACTCCCAAGGCCATCCCACCAGTCATCGGCAAAAGAGATACCTTATCGTTCTTACGAATCCAAACCGGACGATTATGCCCCCCATTGCAATAAACCACGTCGCCCGTATGGATATTCAAGATCGCATAAAAAGTAGTGACAAACATCCCATTGACACTCTCACGGCACAATAGATCATTCGATTCCTTCATGCAGACCGCCGGGGAAAGCTGCCTAAGCGCCGTAGCACGGATCACCGTACGGCTGATCGCCATGAAAATAGCGGCGGGAATCCCCTTATCCGACACGTCAGCGATCGTAAAACCCAGATGATTATCGTCCACCAAGAAGAAATCATAGAAATCACCCCCCACGGCTTTCGCCGCACTCATGGTCGCATAAAGATCAAATTGCTTATATTGCGGGAACGGAGGGAACTGCTTCGGCAAAATCGATTGCTGTATCTCACGTGCCACGTTCAAGTCATATTGGATCTCCTCTAGCTGATGATGTTCCTTTTGGGCCTCCTTGATAAAAGAAATCTGCTCGACCGCCTTCTCGATCGTACGTTCCAGATCCTCCATATCGATCGGCTTGGTAGCGAAGTCGAAAGCACCATGGTTCATGGCGGTACGAATATTCTCCATATCCCCGTAAGCCGATACGATGATACATTTCAAGGCCGGGTTACGCATCTCGTTAATCTTCGTCAGCAATGTCAAGCCATCCATCTCCGGCATATTGATATCGCTCAATATGATATCAAAGTCCGGATGGTCCAACATCATCCTCAACGCCTCCAAGCCATTATGGGCAAAGGAGAACTCATACTCTCCCTTACGGATCTTCCGACGGAAATATTGGGTTAGCAACGCTTCCAGATCCTGTTCGTCGTCTACGCTTAATATCTTGATCGCCATAATTCTTCTGTTTATTTCGTTAATGGAATAAGGAATATGAAACGGGTAAACTCACCTTCTTTCGATTCCACCTCTATCTTCCCGTCATGCTTCTCCTCTATAATGGATCGAGTGATAGATAGCCCCAAGCCAGTTCCCTCTCCCACCGGTTTCGTGGTGAAAAACGCGGAGAATATCTGCTCCCGGATATCCTCCGGCATACCGATACCATTATCCTCGATACTTAATCTTAAAGAATCTCCCTCCTTCCGTAGATCCACGGATATAACCGGCTCATACCCGATCGGCGAGAGCTTGGATTTACTATAGACCGCATAGCAAGCATTATTCATGACATTCAATACCGCACGGCTCAAATCCTGCGGGATCACTTTCAGCATCGGAAGCCCTTCCTCGTAATGCTCCCGGATCGCGATATTGAAACCTTTATAGTTCGCTCGCATCGAATGATAAGCCAGCCAAACATATTCCTTCACCAGATTCTTGATATCCGTAGGGATGTACTCGTCATCCTTCCCTCTGGAATAAAGCAAGATACCCCGGATGATACTTGTCGCCCGGTTTCCATGTTCCTCGATCTTCTTCAAGTTACCATGCAAATCGTTAACGATCTCGCTAAACTCCTCATGCAAGGCGGTCAGCTTCTCCCAAGATTCCGGAGGCAAGACATCTTTCTCTTCTTCTAAAATATCTTCCAAGTCATCCACTAACTTAGAGGACAGCTTACTGAAATTGATGACAAAGTTGAGCGGATTCTGGATCTCATGCGCGATCCCGGCACTCAACATACCTAAAGAAGATAATTTCTCTAAGTTCTTCACTTGCAAACGTAGCCGTTCTATTTCCTTACTCTGGTCTTCCATATCTATTCCTCCTCTTTAGGCGGTGTAATTGTTTTCGGTTGATATACAGGGATCGTAATTAGAAACTGGGTATATTCTCCTTTCTTACTCTCCACCTCGATGGTTCCCCGATGGTTTTGCACGATCTCACGGCATAGGTAAAGCCCTACGCCGGCCGCTTCCCCCGTTGTCTTTGTCGTGAAGAAAGGGGCGAATATCTTGTCTTTTATATTCTCGTCGATACCGGACCCGTTATCCCGGATCGTTATTTCCAGCATATCCTTATTGACTTTCAATCCAAGGAATATCTCCGGACTAAAAGTCACGGTCTCCGATTTCTTCAACAGGGCATACATGGAATTTTTCAATATCCCGGCCAGAACCTTACTGAACTGCTCCACGTTTACCTCCATCATCAAAGACAGCGTCAAATTATCGAAAACAATCCGGATATTCTTCTCTTGAATATCCTGCTCATACGTTTTCTTCAATTTATCCAAGGCGATCCGGCATAATCCGTTTATGTTGGTAAGCGTAAGATTACCTCTTCGGTCTTTCAGCAATTCCTCCATCGCCTTAACGATACGGACCGTATTGAAACCATGCTCGGAGATCTTCTCCAAATTACTGGTCATCATATTCAGCAAATCTACCGAGTCGTCATACACATCCGGTTTCAGATGCTCTTTCTGACTATCCAGATTTTCCCGGAGATCCTTGGCCAACCCCGATGTCAGATTCGCGAAGTTATTGATATAATTCAGTGGGTTCAAGATACGGTCCACCAAACCTTGGGTCAATTGTCCTACGGTAGCCATCCGTTCCTTACGGACCAGCTCGTCCTGCGCCTCACCCAAGGCTTTCAAAGCCGCCGCCAATTTCTCGGATTCCTCTTGGATAGCGTCTTTCTCCGAACGGATCTCCTGCGTACGCTCCTCTACCTCTTTCACCAAATACTCTTTTTGTTTGAGTTTCCGCTTGAAAACGAACTTAGAGATCTGGCAAAACAGAATCAAGAAAAGCAATCCGATCCATTCTTGATGACCGAACTTCACAGATACACAAATACCGACCAAGCTACCCAGCGTAACCCGCTCGCAAAGTTTAATTCGCCTTTTTAACCGATCGCTCTCGGTATGTAAATCCTGTATCATGATGAACCTCCTTTCCTAACTATAAATAGGCAACGTAATCGTAACTTCCGTATATTTATCTTTCTCCGACTCGATAGCGATCGTACCCTTATGGTTCAAAACGACCTCCCGACTCAAGTAAAGACCTGTTCCTGCCGCTTCCGCGGTCGGTTTGGTGGTAAAGAACGGAGAAAAGACTTTCGTCTTTATCGTTTCTTCTATACCGACGCCATTATCACGGATAACCACTTGCAGCTTATCCGCTTGAATACGCAATACCAACGAGACAGAAGGCTGATATCCCGGCTCTCCGGCCTTTTTCAAGACCGCATATATACTATTATCCAATATCTGCGACAAGGCTTTTCCCATCTGATCGATATTCACCTCGATTGTCAACGGTACGGAAAGCCCGGAGAATGATAGATCTACTTGATTCTTCTCGATCTCCTTCGCATAATTCTTTCGCAAGATATCCAGATTGACCTTACATAAATCATTAATATCCACGCAGGTTCGATTCGCCGAATGATCTTTCAGCAATTCTTCCATCGCTTTTACGATCCGCACCGTGTTATCACCATGCTTGGCGATCTTATCCAGATTGCCGGTCAAAAGAACCAGCAGTTCTTGCGTATCATTATAATTATCGTGTTTACCGGTCTCTTCGTCCTCATCGATATTCTGCTTGATATCTTTCGCTAATGCAGCAGACAAATGAGCGAAGTTATTGATATAATTCAAGGGATTCAAGATACGATCCACCAGACCTTTCGTTAATTGGCCGATCGATGCCAGACGTTCCTTACGAACCAACTCGTCCTGAGCGTCCGCCAAGGCAGAAAGGGCACGGGATAGTTTCTCCGACTCCGCTTGCATCGCATCCCGCTGGAAACGCAATTCCATCGTCCGCTGCTCCACGAGATTAGAGACGAACTGTCTTTTTCGCAGACGGAATTGCGTATAATACTTTAACAAGAATAGAAGGACTACGGCTCCCACCAAATAATAAACCAGTTCTTCCTTCTTCTGGTAAACCGCCAAGGCGATCCACGCCGTCCCGATCACGGTCAGCGTCTCGATCACCCGCATCCTCCAGCGAAGGCTTTCCAGTTGTTTGATATTTATGTCACCCATCCTTCCTATTTCAAGTGTTAGAAATTGATATTAACGCCAATCATCGCACTAAAGCTTTGCAAAGGATATCCGTAATATACCTCATACTTCTGGCAAAGGATATTATTCAATTTTGCGTAAACACCAAAGGTATCGTTGAAGGTATAGGTACCTGTTAGGTTTAGCTCGTTGATGTTGTTCATCTTATACTCGCCCGCTCCACCTAATTGGGTATAACGTCCAGTAGCCAAATAATAGTCCAGCAATACGGAGACATTCTTTACCGGACGAACCGTCAAGTCTGCTGTCACTTCCATCTCAGGTTTGCCCCAAGCATGGGCTAGTTCCCCGTTAGCTTCCCCACCAATCCATGTATCACCAAAATTCGCTTTCCAATTATTATATACTCCCTTTAAAGACACATCGAACAATTGTTGATAACTATACTTCAAGTTAGCGCCAATAAAAAGCTGTTTCGTATCGATATCAGACATAGCCTCGCTGAAATTCCCGAAGTGATCTCTATCATAAATTCTCGACGGCAAGAAAAGCACATCGCTGCTCGTTATCTTATAACCAGCGAACACATCGAACCAAAAACCAGGAGCCACGCCACTCTTTATACCTAAAGTAGCATCCAACCAATTACGGGAGGGGGCGATCTCTTTTGTAGGATTTACATAACGATTCACCAAAGAGGTCTCATACATACTATTGGAATATAACTTACCACCAGCGTTTAAGTAAAGCAAGGTCTTATCTGCCACCTCTATGTCTGCCGCAATATTAGGTGAAGCCATGAACTTACTATTATCACCGGTCACCAACATCACATTAGCACCCAATTTCAAGTTCCAGCTATCCCCCTCTACCTTATAATATGGGGAAAGGATTACTTCCGCATGATTCTCGAACTCATAAGTATAATAGGTACCTGATGTAGTTTCTTTTTTTCCGGGTAAACTATAGTTGAAATACTCTACCTGTCCACCCAAGCCAATCCGCATATTCCCGTTAAAACCGGCATTCAAATCGAATTTAGCGTCAAAAGTATGTTCTGTAGGACCATCCGCTGGTTTGCCCAGCCCGTATTTATGGGAGAAATTTATATAGCCCAAATCCAGTAAGTACCCGAACGGTGCGTCTTCCTTCGACTCAAATCCGATATTAGCAGCTATCGTCTGATTCACTTGGTTTGTTTCCCGATCCGCTCTATTTAATAAATCCGAGTTTGTAGTACTTGATGTTACATCAATGGGCAGTCCATAATAATTAAACGCCGAATATCCGTACTTCGCACCAATACTAAATATCGTCTTATCAAAAACATGCTTGAAATTGATGCCTCCCAGATTATCGTTGATCTTCGCCTTCACCTTCTCATCGTCCATCTGAATATATTTCACCTTTCCATTCGTAGAACGATGTGAATACCAAATATTCAACTTATCCTTCTCGGTACTCAAGATATGATATCCCAAATCACCGTTTATATTCAGATATGTGCCTACACCAAAGTTAAAATATCCCCGGCGCTTGTTGTAGTCCATCTGCGTCATGATATTTCCGGAAGGCAACAAACTAATCTCTTTCTGCGGATCGGCGGCGATCGTATAATTCGAGTAATCGATCGGGATCTTACGAACCTCCGGCTCTTTCACCACGGGAAGCGTATTTACCTTGCTGGCGTCCTGCACGGAAGGATCATACTCCCGTTCAAGCGTCATCTCCCGGTTCAGGTTCTTTTCTTTCGTAACATCCTCTTGCGCACTCGCAGCAGCAGCCGAACCCAGCAAAGCTACCACACACAACGCCTTTACATTATATATAGTCTTCATCGCTTTCTTTTATTTCTTTAGTTTACCCAATCTGTCTTCGATCATTGCGGCGATCTCATCATCGCCCTTGTAGTTGTTTTGCAAACTGGTCAGATATTGACGAGCTTGGAAATCATCACCTTGGCGGATATAAATATCAGCCAACAAGATAAAGCCCCGTGCCAACCAATATTGGTGAGGCGTACCGTTCTCGATGAAGTTCATCAAGACAGTCTCGGCATTCTTATCATCCTTATTATCATAATACAATTGAGCCAATAGATATTTAGCCTCCGCCCCGTGTATCGTACGGGTATCCTTGCTGATCTCCTTCAAGTCGGCCAACGCCTTGTTCTCCTGCTTCAAGCTGATATAAGCCTTCGCACGGACATAACGGGCCTCGGACATGATCTCCGGAGATAGCTTCGGTTCCTTCAGCAAATCGTTGGCGGCCAGCAAAGCCTCTTGCGGCTGACCAGTCAACTCGGCGCAACGCATCAAGCCCAATTTAGCGGCCTCCTTATTCTCCGGATTCTCCGCTACCGCCTGTAGATGTTTGAAACTTTCCATAGCGGCGGCGTAATCCTTATCCAGATACTCGATCTCAGCTTTACGGGCCCAAGACTCTTCCCTGAATTTCGTATCACCGCTCTCCAATACCAACGAGAACAGACGTTTCGCCTCCTCCAGATCTTTCTTGGCAAAAGCGATACTTGCCAAATAGAAATTAGCGTTCGAGCTAAACGCTCCCTGCGGGAAGGTTTGCAAATAATTCGTCAAGCTACGACGAGCGCCCTCATTATCGCCTCGCATAAATAACTTCTCGGCTGCCAAATAGGTCAAGGAGTCTTGCTCACTCACCTCGAAACGAACATTTCCACCTAATGAATTCGCATAGGCGGCAAACGAATTGATATCGTTCAACTCGATATATACGGACTTCAAGTCTTGCAAGGCCACTTTCGCCTCCTCGCTACCCGGATAATTGCTAATCACGCTCTTATAAGCCTCGGCCGCTTTCTCCGGCTGATTGTCGTTGAAGTAAATCAAACCAAGCTGTACGCCGGCCTTACGAGCCAGACTGCTTTGCGGGAAATCACGCATCAATTGCTCAAAGCTTGCCGCAGCCGCTTGATTATTATCCAATAACACGTAAGAACGTCCTTTCTCGAACAAGGCATCATCCACATATTGTGATTCCGGGAAATCACGGATCAAACGATCCATTACGCTGATCTTTCCCTTATAATCTTTCTGTAACCCAAGCAAGAAACCCTTCTGATACACCGAATAATCTCCGGCGGACGGTTGCAATTGCGCCGCACGGGTATAATTCTCTTCCGCCATAGCGAACTGACGGTTGTGGAATAAACAATCGCCGATACGATTATAAGCGTCCGCATAAGCCGGAGTCTGCTGATTGCTTTCCAGATTCACGTATTGACGGAAGCGGTTCAACGCCTCTCCATACTCTTTCAATTTGAAGTAGCTGTAACCTAAGTTATAATGTGCCAAGGCATACATATCCGTATTACGTTGGCGGGTATTATTCAAATAGGTACGATAATCGGAAATCGCCTTATTATACTCACCTTGACGATAATAAGATTCCCCACGCCAGAAATAAGCGTCGTTACGAGATTCCAGATTATAAGCACCCAGTGAGATCGCACGGCTGAAAAGATCGACCGCCTTATCCAATTCCATATTCGTGAACGCCTGCGTTCCCAACTGGAATAAGATATCTTGTTTCGCCTCCAAGATCTTCGTACTCGGATGCTTGATCTTATCGATAGAGTACAGAGCCGCTTGATAGTTCTTGGTAGTCAAATAAACCTCCACCAGATAATCGTTTACCTTATCGGCATATTTGGAATTCGGGAAATCATTCAAGAAATCCTCGAAGATTGTCACCGACTCGCCAAAGCCCGTGAAAGCGGTCTCGTGGATCAATAAAGCGTAATTATACATAGCCGCCTCTTTCACTTGCTTATCGAAAGAAGAAGTCGCGGCAGCCTCGAAGGCCATACGGGCGTTATTCTTATCTTTTAATTTCAGATAACTTTGCCCCAGATACAGATAAGCGTTCTGCGAAAGGGCGTCGTTCTCACGAACGGTCCGTCCCAAAGCGTTCACGGCGCTACTGTAATTACCCTTATTGTAATAACATACGCCCAAGATATATAAATCGCCCCTCAACGGGCTATCCGTCGAGGATACATATTTACTCAGCATATTAATCGCTTGATCCTCATTTCCCAGATGATAGTAGGCGTTACCCATGATACGGTAAACCTCGCTATTGTTCTCGCTATCCGGATAAGAGGCTAACAATTCCTTACCTTCGCTGATCACTTTCTCGTATTTATTCTGGATAAAATAAATTTGCGTGATATAGTACAAAGATCGCTCCTTATAATCAGGCAAGTCCTTCAAGCGGGTAAATTCCACCAAGGCATTGTTGTATTTACCGGTCGCGTAATCGATATAAGCGACATAATAGGTAGATGCTTCCCGGTACTTCGTTCCGATCTGCTCGATCCGTGCGAAATAACCACGGGCCTTCTCCATATCCCCGGTTTGCAACAAGGAATAAGCCAAACGGAAACAATAAGCCTCCTGTTGTTCCGGACTTAGCATATCAATGTTCGATTCGTTAAACCAAAAGATAGCTTTCTGATACTCTCCCAGTCCGAAATGGGCGGAACCGATCAAGAAGTTCACCTCGTCCGCATGACGGGAAGCCGGGTACACATCCAGATAATCTTTCAATAACTCAACGGCATTGGGACGACCTTGCTCATAAGCAGAGTAGACCAACATATAATCGGCTTCTTGAATCAAGTCGGCATCCGTGGAATGCTGTTTATACGCCTCCAGTTTATCGATGCAACCTGAATAATTCTTCAAACTAAACAACTCCTTGCCTTCGACAAACAAACGGTTCGGCGCATCAAATTGATACGATCTCTGCCCGCTTGCCATGTGGCTGCCTACTACCAGACACAGCGGAATAAGTATTCTTTTCATCACTCATTTGCTTTTTAATACAAGCACTTACTTCAGTGCCTATTCGTTCTAATTCGCAAATATAAGTAATATGCGCCAAACAGAAGGCAAGTTCTATCAATATTTACCAAGATAGATCGGTACCGCCTTTCGGATAGAGTCTAAACCGAAGTCTTCCGGATTCACATCCTCCGGGCGAAGGATCACGATCTCGGCGGCATCATCTTCCGCATGCACGTTATTGAAATCATCTACCAAACACTCATAAAACATATCCAGCGTATGCACCTCAAAGCCGGAATACATATATAAATTAGGCAAGGAAAATAAATAACGACAATTCTGGATATGCAACCCCGTCTCCTCCCTTACTTCCCGGCGAGCGGCCTCCTCCCCCGACTCAAACATATCGACGAAGCCACCGGGCAAATCCAATGTACCCTTAGCCGGCTCTTTTCCTCGGCGAACCAGCAATAACTCCCCCTTAGCGTTCTTTATGAAACAAGCGACAGCCGACGACGGGTTGAAATAATAAACAAAACCGCACACCATACATTTTTTCGCTTTCTCGTTATGTTCCACGAAAGCTTTTGCCCCGCAAACCGGGCAAAACTGAAATTGATACAACGGATGTCTCATACTTTATGATTTATAATTCAATTAAAAACAACAAGCCGCACCTAAATATAGATGCGGCTTGCCTTATTTCGCAAATGTCTTTTCGTTATACGCAAAACCGGATTTAGACTTCCAAACCAGCGCTTTGGTCTCTTACTTCCCAACCCAAAGCACTTGCTCCTAATACGGCAGCATCGCTCTCTTTCAATTGAGAGAATAATAATTTAGTCTTACCTGCGTAAACTTTCAACATATTTTTCTCCATTGAACGTTTAATCGGGTTCATGATCAAATCACCAGCTTTCGTAAGACCGCCAAACAAAATGATAGCCTCCGGGCTAGAGAATGCTACGAAATCAGCGAAAGCCTCTCCCAACATAGAGCCGGTAGCCTCGAAAATCTCAAGAGCGATCTTATCATTCTTCATAGCTGCGTCGTATACGTCTTTTGAAGTGATTTCATCCGGATCCAAGTCGCGAAGAACACTCTCGTCCTTACGGATTTCCAGATATTCACGAGCCGTACGAGCCACACCGGTAGCTGAAGCATAAGCCTCCAGACATCCTTGGCGACCGCAACCGCACTGACGACCATTGTTACGACGCATGATAACGTGGCCCAACTCACCGGCAAAACCGTCATGTCCGTATACCAAGTTACCACCGATTACGATACCGCTACCCACGCCAGTACCCAAAGTGATCACGATAAAATCTTTCATACCGCGAGCGGCTCCATAAGTCATCTCACCGATAGCGGCAGCGTTGGCGTCGTTTGTTAAAGCAACAGGAATACCATCGATCTGTTCGCTGATCAATTGAGCCAAAGGAATCTTACCTTTCCAAGGCAAGTTCGGAGCGAATTCGATACATCCGTTGAAAAAGTTTCCGTTCGGAGCACCTACACCCACACCTTTAATCTTATCCGGACCACCAGCCTGATCAATAACAGACTTCAGACCTTTAGCAAGTTCCGCTACATAGTCATTAACGTCTGCATATTTACCAGTCTTAATTGATCCACTATACAAGATTGTTCCTCTTGCGTCAACTACACCAAAAACAGTGTTGGTACCACCTATATCGATACCTACTACATAAGGCTTCTCCATGATTTTATATTTAGGATTAATAATGATTTTCCTCTTTCTGGGTAGCAAATATAAGAGGTTTAACACAAGTTGCAATACGATTTGAAGAAAATTTTACAGATTCCTGTCATTTTATCTTCTTTTTTCGAAAACTTATGTTAAGCAACATTGTTATATAATAATGGAGAATTATCGCAACGGTAATATCTCGATCCAATAGTCATCCGGATCATTAATAAAATACAATCCCATCTTGGTATTCTCGAAGCAAACCGCTCCCATTTCCTTGTGGTATTTATGTACCTCCTCATAATCGCCGGCTACCCGGAAACAAAGATGGCTCTCATTGTCGCCTAGCTCATAAGGTTCTTTCCGGTCACGCAGCCAAGTCAGCTCCATCAAGAAACCGGTTTGCTCATCCGTTAAATAAACCAATATAAAAGAACCGTCTTCCGCGACCTTTCGATGATGCTCTTTCAACCCCAACGCTTTGTTATAAAAAGCGATACTTTTCTCCAAATCCAATACGTTAATATTGAAATGGTCAAATCTGCCTTTAACTTCCATACCTAAATAAATTTATATGTTTTCTAAAACCTATACATTAATAATATATTATATATCGGTACCCTCACCCGATACAGAAAGGACAACATACCGGCAACCTTTCGATTCGGCATACGGGGCAAAAGCCATGACCTCCGCTGGACGTTCCCAGAAATGCATCGGCACAAAGATACCGGTCTTTATCCGGTCGATGAATTGTTGGGCACCTCGCATAAAATCGGTCCCTAAACGGGGATCTACCGGAAACATGACAACATCCATCGCCTGCGTATATTTCGCTATTATATCCAGTTCTTTCAGGTAATTCCCTTCCGCCTCCGCAACTTCCTGTGGAGTAGACTCATCTTTCCAATGCCAATTATTCAAGTCTCCGGCATGAAAGATCTGTTTACCTTGCGCCTCGATCAAAAAAGAGATACCGACATCGGTCGATCCGAACGCCCTAATCGTTAAATGCTCATCTTGGTACACATCTCCCTTCTTCATATAAAAAGCGTCCTCGGCTTTTGCCCGGCGGCGTTTCAAGATATCCTTGGAGAAAATATATTTGATATCGTCTTTCTCCTCTTTCCATTTCAACACGTCCGGATTAAAATGATCCGGATGGAAATGTGATGCCAAGACGTACAACGTCCCCGGACGTTTTAATAGCTCCCCACGCACAAACCCCTTCGCCGGGTCCGGATTCGTATCTTTGAAATAATCGATCAAGATGGAGAAGCCTTCCGCCTCTACAACAAACCCGCTATGATAAATATACACCAGTCTCATCCTATTCTCTTTATTTGTTTATTAAAAAACACCGAAACCCTCCGGGTTGTTGACTTCATGCCGCAAATATACAAAACGGTCAGACATATCACATGCCTGACCGATACAGATTATTAACCTACGATTTATTTCCAATTCTCATTCTGGACTAAAACGCCTTCCATGGTCACGATTTGATCATTCGGGATCGGAAGAGTTACCCATTTAGCGTTATAAACGCAGTTGGCAAACTTTCCGAGATGCCTCTTCTCGTAAGTGATATAATTACTTATCTCATCGTACGCTATTCCCCAACGAGCTAAGTCGTACCAGCGATGACCTTCCATCGCCAACTCTAATTTACGCTCGAAACGTAAAGCGGCTAAAGCACCATCCTTGCTGTTGAATTGCGAATCCGGATACAAACCTACACGATAATTAGCCGCAGCGTTCGAATCCAACTTCCCATTCACTTTATCATCCAAGACATAAGATGTAGAAGTGGGCAACATCGTGGCAGCATCAACGCCCTTCACATACGAGTTTGCCGCACGGGCACGTACCTCATTTATATACTTCCCGGCCTCCTTATAATTTCCGTCGTGAATCAAGACTTCGGCATACCAAAGTAAAACATCCGCATAACGGATCAAATGGTAATTCTTGGCTGTAGAACTCGTCTCCGTAGATACACTCGTACCGCCTTTATCCGCTTTTTTCGGTTGCCGCTTCTTATTCATATAAGGACCACCATTCGCGATATCACGTACCCACCCATCCAAGATAGAAGGAACCGTCCAGTCCCAATAAGGGACATCAAAACGACCGGTACTGATATCCAGACGAGGATCGGTAAAAACCTCTAAATCCGTATGTGGAATATTATCTGTCAAGGTAGTCAACGCCGGTTTATCTTGATATGATTTATCCAGATATGGCAAACCATTCTCGTCTACGATATGTGAGTTTACCAACTCATAGGAAGGTTGATAGAAGCCCCATCCGGATGTGCCCATACCTCCCGGAGGAGCCGTATGCCATGAACCTTCGATAGAGTTCGTGATTACCTGAGAACCAGAGATAGTCCGCTGTATATCGAACACGGACTCACCGCTCCAATCGGCACTACCAGCCGTAAACAAATCCTCATAAGTATCCGCTAGTTTGAATTTCGTGCCATTATTATCCTGCCCATTCGCGATAATAGCCTCCAATAAAGCCTTGGCATCCGCCCAATGATCGGAAGTACCATTCGTACCGTTATAGGGTGAAGACTGATACAGCCTCAATTTTGCCAAGAAAGCGGCGGCGGCCCATTTATTGACACGCCCTTTATCGCTCGCCCAAATATCCGGCAGGTTATCATAAGCGAACTGTAAATCCTCGGCCACCTTATCCCATATGTAAATATAATTGCCAGACTCATCCACATTGGAAACTTTTGGGTTTACATCGCTAGCGAACTCCTCGCTTCCCACGTAAGGAATAGCGGCACCAAATAGTTTCATTCCCTCAAAATGCCAGAATCCGCGAAAGAATCGGGCTTGGGCGATCGCTTCGGTATAAAAATCCTTTGATACGCCTTTTACGGAAGAAAGCTCGTCCTTGATCTTATCGATCATATTAATCACGTTGTTCGCACGATAGACACCTTCATAAACCACTTTCCATTTGGTATTCAAATATCCGTTGTCCGTAGTGATCGCATACGTTTCCAAGTTCGTAAAGTCAGACTGGTCCGTAAACGTAGACCCTTTATTCGCACTTCCACCCAGTACATCGCCATAGGCATAATTTGTCAAAGGAGCCGCAAAATACTCCTGTGTATGCATTGACGAATACATTCCTGTAATCGCATAATTTACGCCTTCCTGATTCAACAACTCATCTTCACTGACCGCACCCACCGGCTTTACATCCAAGAAGTCAGAGCAAGAGGTCATCGCTCCTAATGAAGACGCCACTAACATTGAATATATAAATAGTCTTTTCATACTGTTTTTTTTAATCGTTATCAATATCCTTATCGAAATTCCTTTTAGAAAGAAATATTCACGCCTAAAATGAACTGGCGTGGCATACCATAAGAACCGTAGTCGATACCTTTCATCATATCGTTACTGCTATCTTCATTATTGCTACGAACCTCCGGATCCAAACCAGAATAGCCTGTTAATGTAAACACATTGGAAACCTGACCGTAAACACGAATCTTCTCAAATTTGATCTTATTCAAGATACTCTTTGGCAACGTATAACCGAGCGTCAATGTCTGCATACGCAAGTATGAACCGTCTTCTATATAAGTAGAATTGGATTCATTAGCCGCCTCCGTACCTTCATTAGATGTACCAGCCCATAATGGATAGATACCATCCGGGTTTGTAACGGGATCCCAAGAGTTTTCCAAGCGATCTTTAGAGAAGTTACTTTGTAATGCCCCGAAATGCGTATAATACTGATAATGTTTATACAAGTCGTTACCTACAGAGAAATAAAGGAACGTACTCAAATCAAAACCTTTCCAACCGACACTAAGGTTCACACCTCCCGTGAAGTCCGGATGCGGATTACCGATAATCGTACGGTCTTCCGCCCCAATCTTTCCATCTCCGTTCACGTCACGAATCTTATAACGACCTACCCATGATTGAGGGTTCAAGCTGGCCTCGTCTGCCACGGCATACGGTAAAATCGTTTTTCCATCCGCGGTCTTATAGTTCAGCACATCTTGTTCACTCGTATAGATTCCGTCCACTTGATAACCGTAGAACATCGCTACCGGTTGACCAACCGTGGTGATGTTTACCTTACTCAAACGCGTATTCGTAAATAGATCCGAGGAACCTAATTGGGTAACCTTATTCTTATAGGTTGAGATATTGGCGTTTACCGAGTAACTAAAATCACCGACTTTATCTCTCCAGCCCACACTGAAATCAAGACCTTTATTCTGCATATCGCCAATATTGATCTTTGGCTTAGTAGCGTTACCGGCCAAAGCGGACCAGTTAGCGTTCACCAACAAATCTGAAGTCTTCTTAATATAATAATCGATACTTCCGGTCAAACGATTATTCAACGCCGTTACGTCTAAACCGACGTTAAACATCTTGGTTGTTTCCCACTTAGCATTCACATCACCCAGATTTGAGATCGCATAGCCCGGAGACGCCCCTGAATCCGCACCTGTGATTCCATATAAATAATCATTTCCGGTCGCATATTGAAACGCATAATTATAGGCTCCGATATTAGAGTTACCGGTCGTTCCATAACCCGCACGCACCTTTAAATCATCCAACCACGTACGTGTCTTTTCCATAAAGACCTCATCCGACATACGCCAGCCTAAAGAAAGAGAAGGGAATGTACCCCAGCGGTTATCCTCGCCAAACCGGGAAGAAGCATCCCGACGAACCGTTACAGTTGCCAAGTATTTACCTTTATAGGAATAATCGCCACGGAAGAACAAGCCGAACATCGTACTTTTATCAAACATTTTTCCTTCATTCTTCATATTGTCGGAAGAACCATTGTTTAATATCCATGTATTGGGATTATTCTCGAAGATATAATCATAGCGAATGGCTTTCATACTTCGTCCTACACCAAATTTCATAGCTTCCGTACCGATCATAAATGTCACGTCATGATCTTCATTGAATTTCGTCTTATAAGTCGCCGTATTGGTCCACTGATAATCCAACCTCCAATTTGCGTTTTCCTCCAGATAATTTTGAGATTGCCCCTCTTTATTGGTAGCGATCGTCTTCTCACTCAACGCTTGGCTCCACATACCCATCAAACGAACGCTGAACTGCGTACGAAGACTCAGGCCTTTGATCGGTTTCAACTCAGCGAAAGCTGCACTTTGCAATCGCATGAAACGAGTCCAATCATCCTGTTGATTCATGGCTGTCTGATAAGCCGTATTCGCACGTCCACCTTCCGAGGCCTGGGATCCCGCATAATCGCCACCTACATTATAAACAGGTACCCATGGCTGGATCGTATATGTTTGGGCGAATACACTCGCATCGCCTTGACGACCCCGCTCACCGCCCATCTCCATTACGGCGATATTGGAATTCTGGCCTATCGTGAAATATTTATTCGCGTTATAAGTAGAGTTGGCACGCAGTGAATAACGTTTAAAGAAAGAAGAGATAATCGTTCCTTCCCGATTAGTATAGCCTAAAGAGGCTGAGTAAGTTCCTTTCTCTCCGCCTCCTAATAAAGAGATCTGATGATCCTGTACTTTACCCGTACGAGTCACCATATCATACCAATTCGTTCCTTTCTGGGCCTCCGCTTCCGAATATCCATCTTCCAACATCTGATAATAAGCGGAGCGTGACCACGAATTACTACCATCCGGTTTATAGGAAGCCACCCACGCATCGATACTACCAAACTGCGAGATTACTTGATCTTTTGATAAACCGGCCGGTTTAATCGCATAAGGCATCGTCAATTCATCTTTATCGTTCAACGATCCGAATTGAGGATGAGCGGTGGGTGTTTGTCCACGATAATCCCGCACGTTTCTCATACCTTGTGCTTGCCATTCCATCGCCTCCCATCCATTCAACAAATCATAACCACTATTCGCCATCTTCGCCACACCAAAGTAACCATCATAAGATACTCGTACCCGGCCGCTTTTAGTTCCTTGCTTTGTCGTGATAATGATTACACCATTCGCTCCTTGCGCACCGTAAATCGCAGTAGCGGAAGCATCTTTCAAGACTTGCAAAGACTCGATATCATTCGGATTGACCGCGTCGATATCCACATTCGAGACACCGTCCACAACAATCAATGGGTCCGAACCATTCAACGAGCCGACACCACGGATACGGATAGTCGTCTCACCACTAGGTCCACCCGAGTTCGAGATATACACACCGGAAGCCTTTCCCTGCAAGGCTTCTGAGAATGTCGCTACCGGAGTCTCCTTCAACTCTTCCGTAGATACGACAGCGACAGACCCCGTAATATCTTTCTTCGCTTGGGTACCATAACCGACAACAACGACCTCATCCAAGGCTTGTGTGTCTTCCGCTAATTTTACTTTGATATTGTTCTGGCTATTCTTCAGAGAGATCTCTTGAGTTACATAGCCAATGTAAGATACCACCAATATGGCATTATCCGGCACACCATCAAGTATGACACGTCCGTCCATATCGGAAATATTTCCGATAGTTGTCCCTTTAACAAGGACATTCGCTCCAACAATTGGTCCTGCTTTGTCTGAAATAACGCAAGTGACTCTACGTCCATCTTGTTGCAGGGCATTGCCCCTTACGTCTGGTGTTAAATCGCCTACTTCAGTGGCCATGACTGGACTTGCGCCACATAAAAATAAAGAGGCTCCTAGAAACACCTGTTTCCATAATACTACATTATTCATACAACATTAGATTTTAAGGTATAAATCAATAAAAAACACAATCTAACAGCAAAATGATCTTTCCATATACAACAACATTCTAGATTTCAGTAAATTTCTGAATACTTATGGTCTAAATGTTTTTTCATAAACGACTAGTCTAAACGATCGTTTCTATTAGTCGTTTGTAAAGGTCTGTTTTTTTTTCGACACGTGCAACTTTTTGTTGATTTTTTTTTATTTTATCTTATTGCTAATGGGAGAGATAACCCTTCATCAATCTAAAAAAAGCTTTTCTTTTTCAAATCATCATTTCCTCTTTTCAAAAACGCAAGATTTAAACGATCGTTTAGGCTAGTCGTTTTTTTAGTATTATGAAAGATAGCAAGAAGCGGATTTTATCACTAAAGACATGATAATGAAGAAGCTACACAAATGAAGTTGAGAAGAAGAGAATGATGTTTGCCTATTTTGAGATGTAAACAGATGTAACATACCCTAGAGGTATGGCAGAGTAGTGAATTCATTTTGTTAAAAGTCTGTGTTTTTTATTTTATTATACCTTAAATTCTAAATTTGTATGAGAAATGTTGTATCATGGAAGCCATTAGTCTTAGGAGCTTCTTTTCTTCTGTACGGAGCCGGAACAGCTTTTGCTACAGAAACGGATCATCTGTATCCTACACCTAGTACGGGATTTATGAGTGTCCAGCAAGATGGACGACAGGTTAACTGCCACATCGTGGATAAATCAGGTCCTATCGTTGGAGCTAACGTAGTCGTAAAAGGGACTACTATCGGAAATATTTCTGATATGGATGGACGAGCCATTATAGAGAATGTGCCCGCAAACGCCATCTTAGTAGTCTCTTATATCGGATACGTAACTCAAGAGGTTACTTTGAAGAGTAATCAGACAAACATCAAGATCACGCTGGTCGAGGATTCACAAGCTTTGGATGAAGTTGTCGTTACTGGTTATAGTACACAAGCGAAGAAGGATATTACCGGATCTGTGGCTGTTGTCGCTACGGATGAGTTAAAAGAGACTCCTGTTTCCAATTTCGCTGAGGCTTTGCAAGGAAAAGCTGCTGGTGTATTTGTACAAGCAGGTGGTGGTCCATTAGGGGAGACAACGATTCGTATACGTGGTGTGGGTTCCGTAAACGGCTCAGACCCGTTGATCATTGTCGATGGTGTACAAGGAGTAGATATCGATGCGGTAAATGCGAATGATATTGAATCCATGCAGATCTTGAAAGACGCTGCTGCTTCCGCTATTTATGGAGCGAAAGGTGCAAATGGTGTTATCGTTATCACGACTAAACAGGGAAAGAAGAACGACCGTGTACAAGTATCTTATAACGGTTACTTCGGTGTAGCTAAGATGGCCAATGACGGTTATGGTCTGTTGAACGCTTGGGAAGCTATGGAATTCCAAGAAGAAGGGCAACGTAATTTATTCAACTACCGCGGTGGCCAAACAGTAAACCACGCCCAGTTCGGTTCAATAGGTAAAGACGGTACAGGTCATTTAACAATGCCTTATGCTATCAAACCTGCTGGTTATAGTAAAGAACAGATCATCTCTCAATACGGCAGTATCGCAGCTTGGGAAGCTTCTTACAAAGACAATGGTGAGAACACTTGGTCTCGTTCCGCTTACTACCAAATGCTTGAGGACGGCTACTCTGAGGAAGAAGCTCGTGCCGGCACGAATTGGTACGACGAAGTAGTTCAAACCGGTAAGGTGCAAGATCACCAGATTTCTATTACCGGAGGTGGTGAAAAAGCGACTTATTCAGTAGGCTTAGGCTACATGAATCGTGAAGGTACGATCAAGGAGTCATGGTTCCGTCGTTATTCCTTGCGTGCGAATACAAACTTCTTCGTGAACAAGTGGTTCAATATCGGTCAGAATACCAACATCGCCGTAATCGAGAACTCAGGAGAACGCGGTCGTCAAGGTGATGATAATACCTTCGGTAAGACCTTCTCCATCCAACCTTGGGTACCTATCTACACAGTTGGCGGTGATTATTCCGGTTCACAAAATGCCGAAGGAGGACGTGCTGAGAGCGCACCAATGTCCGTTGATTATGGCAAGGACAATCGTCGTCGTTTCTTACGTGCCCAATCAGCTATCTACGCAGAGATTATGCCTTTAGAAAGCCTTGGAGAGAATTTGAAGATCCGTACTCAGTTCAGCGCACGTTTAGGTGGCGCATGGGACTTCTGGATGAACAAACGTACGATCATGACCAATAAAGAAGGACGTAACAACAACGAGTTCTACGAGCAAGCAAACTATTGGTTAGATTATCAATGGACAAACACCGCTACTTATAGCAAAACAATCAACGACGATCATACGATCAATGCTGTAATTGGTACAGAGGCACTTCGTGAGGGTTTAGGACGTTGGATCCAGGCAGGTCGTATCAACTATCCATTCGAAGATGATCCCAACACTTGGGTAATCAACAACGGTGCTAGCTCTGACTTAAGAAATAGCGGAAACCAGAACGCTGTATCCACCATGTTCGGTATGTTTGCTCGTGCGGACTATGCTTACCAAGGTAAATATTTGGCTACAGTTACGGTACGTCGCGACGCATCCTCTCGTTTTTCTGAAAAGAATCGCTGGGGTACATTCCCTTCTATCTCTTTAGGTTGGCGTATGTCGGACGAGAAATTCATGGAGAAATCACGCACTTGGTTAGACGATTTGAAGATTCGTGCCGGTTATGGTACAACCGGTAATTCCAATATCGATTCATATAACTGGGCATTCCAATATGGTACTGGTAACCGTTATCTCTATAGTATCAATGGTTCTGACACAGAGGTATATCAAGGATTTGGCGTAACCAATCTTGGTGATATCGAGGCAAAATGGGAAACATCTAAGATGTTTAATGCAGGTTTCGATATTACAGCTTTTAATCAACGATTAACCGCCAACTTCGACTACTACATCAAGAAAACTTCTGATATGTTGATCGATGCCAACTGGTCTGCTTTGGCCGGTGCCGCTGACAAGCCGAAAGTAAACATCGGTGATATGACGAACAAAGGTGTTGATTTGAATATTACTTGGAATGATAAAATCGGTGAGGTAGGTTACTCTGTAGGCGTAAACTTGTCGCATTACAAGAATAGACTGGATGAGATTGGTACTGATGCCGGAATCTTTACCGGAACTCGTATTTCCAACATGAACGTATTGATGAAGGGACATGCAATCGGTGAATTCCACGGTTATCAGCTAGATGGTATCTATAAGAGTGAAGAAGAAGTCCGTAACTATAAGAATGATGCCGGAGGAACAGTATTGCCATATGGTACATCTGATGCTTCTACGTTAAACGCAGCCAATTATGTAGGTCAGTTCAAAGTAAAAGATGTGAACAACGACGGTAAGATCGACGCTAGTGACCGTACATTCATTGGAAACCCACATCCGGATTTAACAGGAGGCATCAACTTAGGTGTTAACTGGAAAGGATTCGACTTAAGTACTTATATGTACTTCTCCGTAGGCAATGATCTATTCGCCATGTATAAATATTATACACATTATGGTTCCTTACAGTCCGCTTATTCTAAAGATCGTCGCGACAATTCATGGCATCCTATAACCAACCCTGATGGTATCTACCCTATGTGGGCAACCGCTAATGGTGAGAGTACAATCGCCGCAAATGAGTCTAATTCCGGCTATATAGAAGATGGTTCATTCTTACGCATGCAAACGTTGACTTTAGGTTATACGTTGCCAAAGAGTATTTTAGATAAAATCAAGTTTGAGAAGATCCGCATCTATGGTCAAATAGCAAACGTATTCACATTGACTGGTTACTCCGGACTAGACCCACAGGTTCGTACAGATACAGACGGTCGTTCCAATGACCGTACGATGGGTACCGATTTCGGTTCTTATGGTATGCCACGCCAATTTATCATGGGTGTAAATGTGACTTTCTAACAAATATTTGCTAACTAAAAATTGAAACAAGATGAAAAATCTATTTATATATGCGGCAGTCATTGCCGCCACGATGGGAAGCATGACTGCTTGCTCCGATTTCTTGGATGTGAAGCCAGTCACAAATAAACAGGAACCGGATTTTGTATCGCAAGAAGGTATTACTCAGTTGCTAACTGGTATGTACGCTAGATTAAACTCTACAGATGCAAATGATGGATACTTCCGTTCTACATTGACCAACTATGTATACGGTGACGTAATGGGAGGTGACGCAAACAAAGGTTCAACTTTCCAAGACCAACCAGACTTTACTAGCTTGGAAACTTATACATTTACAACTGACAACGCTTATTTTGAAACAAAATGGGCACATAGTTACCATGGGGTATTCACCGCAAACAACGTAATCAAGGTAGCGGATTTAGCAAAAGAAGAGCTTTCGGCTATAGCAGGCCAAAGTAAGGACTTCTATACGGAAACAATCGCCCAAGCCCGCTTCATACGCGGTTTCTTCCATTTCGAGGTCGTAAAATTATTTGGAGCGGCTGTTCCTTATGTAGATGACATAGCCATGAAAGAGAACGTGAACCCACAAGTCTCTAATGTGGATGAGAATGGGAATTATATCTATATCTGGGACAAGATAGTAGAAGACTTGCAGTTTGCCTATGACAATCTGCCCGACACTTGGACCGAGGCAGGACGCATAAACAAATGGGCAGCTGGCGCTATGTTGGCTAAAGTAAAGATGTACCAATCCTCTCCATATAACGGAAAGAATGGAACGTCTAATCATTGGACTGAAGTTAAAACGATTTTGGAAGATGTAATCGCAAACGGAAAAGATAACAAAGGCACTAAGTTCCGCTTGGCAGATACATACGAGGAACTCTATACAGCAGGGGAAAGTGACTGGACAGGAGAATCTGTATTCGATATCCAAGCTGCAGTTTCCGGCACCGTAGAACAAACTGCCAATATCAACGGAGCTTGGCACATCGGCTTCAGCGGAGCGTTAGGAACTGGAGGTTGGGGATTCTATCAACCCTCTTATGATATGGTCAACGCTCATATTGTTGACGCAAACGGATTACCTAAAATGGATGATTCTTATCGTAATGATCCTGCGTTATCTACTTTAGACGAGAACAATTTACCTCACACTGATTTGACCGTCTATACAGACCCTCGTTTGGATGTTTCTACCGGTCGTTTCGAGACTCCATTCTTAGATTGGACAGTGCCAAATGCGTTGGATGGTTGGGTTCGTGATGTTTCTAACGGAGGTTTATACCTAAACAAGAAGAATATCCCTAGAAAAGCTGATAAAGGTAGCTTATCTAACACGACGCAAACAAACTCCACTGCTAAAAACTTCCACTTGATCCGTTACGCAGACGTATTGCTTTGGTACGCTGAAACCTTGATCGAGTTAGGACAGCCTCAACAAGCAGGCGAATACATTAATCAAGTACGTGCTCGTGCCGCCAATAGCTATGTAAAGGCAGTAGATCCGGTAACAATGACCGAGGCTAGTTCTACTTATGTTTTGGATGACAAGATTAACGGGAAGCAAAGTACAGATGCTGCCGCAAACTATCGTATAGGTTTATATCCACCTTCTCAATTCGCATCAAAAGACAAAGCGCTGGAGGCACTGCGTTGGGAACGTCGTATCGAGTTAGCGATGGAAGGTCATCGCTGGTATGACTTAGCTCGCTGGGGTATCGCATCCGAGGTATTAAATGATTTCGTGAAATACGAAGCTAAGCATTTAGGTAAATATTCCAATAGTACATACAACGCAAAATGGGCAACAATGCCTATCCCTCATAATGAAATCTTAAAGATGGATGGTCTTTTAGTTCAGAATGAAAACTGGAAATAAACAAGTGGGTTAACAGTCAGAAAGGGCAGCCGGGCATGTGATATGTCCGGCCTGCTTTTTTATCCCCAAAAGTAAGTTAACTTCGTGGGCTAATCAAGTTAACTTCATTCGTACTGATTGGTATTTCCGATAAAAATCGTATCTTTGTTTGACTTTAAATCATAATGAAACGAGCATTCTAGCCATGAGATATAAACAAATACTCCTCGGTTTGATCCTATTTGTCCTATTAGGAGGTTTCTTGCAAATAACCAGCAAGTTTCATTTCTTCTATATTGAGCAGCTTCAACTATTCCAGTTTTCCGGAGACTACCTTACGGACAAAATCAGCAAGCCGGGAGGTTTATCTTTGATTATCGGGGAATTCTTGACACAATTCTTTATTACCCCTTATGCAGGGCCTTTTATTATCGCAGCTATACTTACGTCTATCGGATTGATAATGAGAGCGATCATCCGGCAAATCAATCCGGATAAAGAACTCTTCCTGCTTTACTTACTTCCGGTTCTATCTTTATTATTGATTCAATACGACTTCAATTATTTATTACAAGGCACTATCGCATTCCTATTTTGTTTGCTTAGCCTAAACGCATGGATGCGTATAAAAGATATCCGCTACCGGCTATCCGCCGCATTGATAATCACCCCACTACTTTTTTGGATGGGGGGACCGGTCGCCGGGCTATTCTCATTCTGTGTGGTTCTAAAGGAATCAGTAAGCCGTTCCAAACATGGAATCTATTTTTTAGCGGTTTTAATTGAATACCTATTTATCGGGATCGGGAGTGTCTGGTCAACTACCATCACCAGCTATCGCTTCGCGTTCTTGCCGGACGCTTTTTACCACCCGATTCTGGCGGCTCCCAATCTCATCTATTTCGCATGGGTCTGTTTACCGCTTAGCTTGATCGGGGCATTCGTATATCCTAAAGGCAAAAACAAATCAAAGAAAAAAACAGGGATAGAGCTTACCGTTCAATCCATCCTAATCCTATCCCTTTGCTGGGTAACGATTCCACGGTATAACGACCAGAAAGCCTATCCTCTAAAGGTCTTGGATTATTATGCCCGTACCGGACAATGGGACGAGATCATCCGGTATTGTCACGGGCCGATCAAAAACTATTTATATTTAACTTACTTAAATAGGGCACTTGCGGAAAAAGGGGAGTTAGCAGACCGGATGTTCGCTTTTGATCAACACGGCCCTCAAGGACTACTCGCCTCTTGGAACAAGACCTTTACGGTCTCTACCCTGTTAAGCGACGCTTATTTTACGTTAGGGGAAATCGCATTATCACAGGAGATGGCTTTTGAAGGATATGTCACCGTAATTGGCGCCGGTAATCCCCGGAACCTGCAACGGCTTGTTCAAACAAACTTGATTTACGGAACGTATCCTATCGCCGAGAAATATATCAGTATCTTAGAAAAAACATATGCTTATCATAATTGGGCTAAGCAACATAGAGTGTTCTTGTATAACGATAAAGCGGTTGAAGCAGATCCGGTATTAGGCCCTAAACGAAAAACTCTCCCGAAAGAAAGTAACCTATCCGGTATCAACGGACTGGAGCATGATTTACTTATCCGTGCCGAACAAGACCCGGGAAATCAGCTCCCGATCCAATTCACCGGGGCTATCTATCTGCTTTCTAAAGACATGAAGTCCTTCCAAACGTTGATAGAGAAGTATTATGGAACCCCGGTACTCCCCTCTCTTCCCGTGAGCTTTCAAGAGGCCGTTATCCTATTGGCTGAGAAAGACGTGGATTACTGGAAGCGTTTTAACGTATCAGAAAATGTCATCCGCAAATTCGCCGGCTATCGGAACTTAGTCGTACAGAATCGGAATAACCCACAGCTTCCTCAACTTATAAAAAACTCGTTTGGAGACACTTATTGGTCTTATTATACGTTAAAATGATCAACAGCCATGAAAAGAAATATTCGATATATCATCGGTTTATGCCTTATCCTACTGGGAATATCCTGCTCGGACACTATCCCGGTTAGCAAAGAAACCTCGGAGAAACCTGTATTATTTCCCGATTATGCGGATGTAACGATCCCTTATAATATCGCACCCTTAAATTTCAAGATACAAAATCCGCATACGGAAGCTTTCGTCCTACTTAAATTCGGAGAAGAAAAGATACAAGTCAAGGAAAAAGGGGGACAGTTCTATCTTCCCACATCCGATTGGAGAAAATTGTTGAAAAGCGCTACAGGAAAAGCGATACAAGTAAAGCTCTACGCCAAAGATAAAGAATGGCTCGCCTATCCGGAATTCTCACTATTCGTCGCTCCGGAACCCATGGATTCATATCTGGCTTATCGCTTGATCGAACCCGGATACGAGCTTTGGAATCAAATGGGTATTTACCAACGGAATCTGGAAGATTATAAGCAAAGCCCTATCATGGAAAACAAATACAGCGGTCAAAACTGTATGAATTGCCATTCTTTTTGTATGCAAAACCCCGATAAAATGCTGTTCCACATGAGGGATAAGTATTCGGGCACTTATCTGATCGACGGAGATAAGATCGAGAAATTAAATACGAAGACCGATCAGACGCTCTCGCCTTTGGTCTATCCCTCTTGGCATCCATCGGGGAAATACGTAGCCTTCTCTGTCAATCAGACCAGCCAAAGCTTTCATGCCAACGACAAAAACCGGGTGGAGGTCTTCGACAGCCAATCCGACGTAGTTGTATACGATACGGAAAAGCATGAGATTATCAGTACGCCTTCCATTCGGACAGCAAAAGCGTTTGAGACTTTCCCGACATTCTCTCCCGATGGCAAGACTCTTTACTTCTGCTCGGCAGAGGCACGTTCCATGCCGCATGAATATTCAGAAGTAAAATATAACCTTTGCTCCATAGCTTTCGATCCCGTAACCCGGAGTTTCGGCTCCCGTATAGATACCTTATACAATGCCGGAAAAGATGGGAAGAGCGCCTCTTTTCCCCGTGTTTCCCCAGACGGGAAATTTTTGTTATATACGCTGTCTGGCTACGGTAACTTCTCGATCTGGCATAAAGACGCAGATCTGTATCTACTGGATATAGCGAGCGGAATCTCCCATTCCTTGCAAAACGCCAACAGCACGGATACGGAGAGCTATCACTCATGGAGCAGCAACAGCCGCTGGATCGTCTTCAGCAGTCGAAGAATAGACGGGTTATACACACGTCCTTATTTTGCTTATATAGATGAAGAAGGAAATGCGTCTAAGCCCTTCCTTTTGCCTCAGAAAGACACAGACTACTATCACCGTTTCATGAAATCTTATAATATACCCGAGTTTATTACCGGAAAAGTATCCTCCAAGATCCGGGCGCTTAGCACGCTAGCCAAAGAGGATAAAGGAATTGACGTAACTTATCGTAAATAGAATAAATCACATGAGTACTTTATATAAGAAGATATTACCACCGCTTCCATTCATTCTATTGACTGGCGTCTTATGGTTTCATTTGCAGACCATGCAAGAGCCTCTCTTTTTTTATCGGGAACAGCAGCAGATTTTCCTATTCGATTCCACCTATATATTCAGCATACTTAAGCAAATAGGGGGGCTAGCGACTTTTATCTCTCAATTCTTGATACAGTTTTTCAGGATCCCGCTTATCGGATCGCTAACGACGGCATTGATCGGTGGAATCTCCGGTTGGTTATTCTGGCTGACCTTACGAAAGATACATCCGGCATTATATCTTATGCCCTTGGCCTTTCTCCCCATCCTATTCCAATATCTTTACCTAATGAAAGATAGCTATCATTATGAAGGACTGATAGCCATGTTATTTTGGTCATTGGCTCTTAGCCAGTACAGTTACGGGGCACGAAAATTCAATTGGACATACCGTACCTTAATTGGTTGCTTGCTGGCGACCGGATTGTTTTACACGATGGGATCTGTAGCTATATTATTCGCCCTTAGCATCTTACTATTTGATATATTACAAAAAAGCGAACGCTGGTACGCAAGCTTCATCCCGTTGATCCTGCTGCTTATCGTAGGTTCTCTATGCGTTCTAGGGGGCAGTAAACCCGATTATGACTATGTATTTTGGATGAAAGATTACGTAGAGTATTTCATTGAGCTGGAACCATTCTACGGCTTCTCTTGGCAAGTAGCGCTACTCGTTATGCTTCTATTCTTCCTATCACGTTACTTAGATCACATAAAAACCTATTTAAAAGCTTTAGTAGCCGTAGCATTACTTGCCTTATCCGGTATGTATTATACGCAAACGGCTCTTCAACAGAGGAATAAAGATTTCTATACGTTGATGCAAATGTTTCATTATATAGATACCGAGCAATGGGACGCCATAATCTCGTCCACCGATCTGAACTATAATAACTACTTACACCTAAATTGCTTAAACCTTGCCTTATCGCATAAGGGGGTCATGCAGACTGATTTATTCAAATATCCGCAAAGCGGAATACAATCTTTGGTCTCAAAGTATCAAGCGCATATAGAGGAAAGTTTCCTGTTCAGCCAGATATACTACCATGTAGGAATCACGTCCTTGGCATACAATTTCGCTTTTGGTACCTCGGTAGGAATTACATACGGCAGTCCCGTCATGACTAAATTATTAATAAAATCCCATTTGATATACGGACAGTATCCCGCGGCCGAGAAGTTTATATCCTTATTGGAAAAGACATGGGCCTATCACGGATGGGCCTCCTCGCAACGAAAGTTCTTATATAATGACCAAGCGGTGGAGAGTGACCCGGAATTAGGTACAAAAAGAAAAAGCCTATCCAGCGACAAAGACCTTTTCGCCAATATAATCGGATTGTTTGATAACCTGATGATTATATTGGAAGAGAATCCCCAGAATAAAGCCGCATTGGATTATACGATCGGTACGTTATTATTATCGAAAGACCTGCCCGCTATAAAAACGTTTGTTGAAAGATTCAGTGGGACGGAAGTACTCCCCGCATTACCCGAACCCTTGCAACAAGCCGTGATCTCTTATGCGGAGCATGATCCGGAATATTGCCGCAAGTATGGGGTAACCGATAAAATCCTGTCCGAGTTCTCGATATTCAAGCAACGTGTATTGGGACTAAGGCATGCCCAACAAAATGTAGCGACTGGAATAGCCGACTATCAACCTACTTTTTGGTACTATTTGATACTCTCTAAATAAAACACATATGGAAAGACAGACTTACACAAATACAAACCGATATCTTTTCCTTTTTCTCATCGCCTTGATGGTTTCATGCTCCAAAAGCGACGTACAGATCGCCAAGAGTCTAAACAAGGAAATCGCTATTTATCCGGATTACAAGGATGTGACCATCCCTGTGAACATCGCCCCGCTCAATTTCTCTATCGCCGATAGTAGTGAGCACTGCCTTATCATTAAAGGGGAAAAGACTCAACTCCAAGTCTATAGCGATGAGGGGCTCTTTGAGATCCCACAAAAGAGATGGAAAGCCTTATTGAAAGAGAATGCCGGAAACCAAATAGAATTGACCATCGCTAAACGCATACAGGGCGAATGGAACGCCTATACGCCTTTTCATATGGACATCGTAAATGATTCAATTGATAAATATATAGCCTATCGGTTATTAGCCTTGAGCAATGATATGTGGAACAGGATGGGTATCTATCAACGAAACTTGGAAAATTATGACCAAAGCGTGATTTATGAGAATAGCCTAACCGACTATAACTGCGTAAACTGCCACACGTTTTCCTCCGGGAACCCGGATAAAATGATTTTCCATATGCGAGGCAAACACGCCGGTTCCGTACTGATTGATGGAAAGAAAATCACCAAGCTAAATACAAAGACTCCCGAGACCGTCTCAAACTTTGTCTACATGTATTGGCATCCGAATGGTAACTATCTGGCGGCCACCGTATGCGATACCTACCAAAACTTCTTCATCAATAATCCCAATACGCTGGAAGTATTGGATCATAACTCCGATATCGTGATCTACGACGTGAAGAAGAACGAGGTATTCTCTTGCGAAGCGTTAAATTCCAAAGACGCATGGCAAATATTCCCAGCGTTCTCTCCCGACGGGAAGAGCCTCTATTTCAGTTCGACCGCCGCCGTAGATTCTATTTCTAAGAATTTCAGACAAATGACCTACAGTCTATGCCGTGTCGGCTTTGACCCAGAAACCCGCACCCTAGGCCAGCAAGTAGATACTTTATACAATGGCCGGGCCAACCACAAAAGCGTATCCTTCCCTAGAATCTCACCGGATGGTAAATATCTGGCTTTTACCCTACAGGAATATGGCGGTTTCGGGGTTTGGCATAAAGACGCCGAATTATATATGATCCGCCTATCCGACGGAAAGACGTACCCGCTAACTGAGGCGAACAGCGCCGAAGGAGAAAGCTACCATTCATGGAGCAGCAACAATCGTTGGATGGTATTTAGCAGTCGCAGGTTGGATGGATTATACACACGCCCGTTCTTTACCTATATCGATGATAAAGGCACGGCCCATAAACCATTCCTCCTGCCACAAAGAAATCCCGTAAAATATTATAAAGACTTGTTGTGGACTTACAACCTCCCGGAGTTTATACAAGAAAAGGTCCAAGTAGACCCTCATGCCGTGATGGAAACAATGAGAAATACAAAAGGAATCCATGTAAAATAAGAACAATAGCTAGGGTGGGCGAAAGGAGATAAGGATGTCTGTTTGGTTAAATCTACCCACCCTTAGCTATTGATCTGTTTGCTCACTCTTTTATCTTCACCGAGAATAGAAATAGAGCGTTTCAAATCAACGCCCATATTTCCATTTGTCGTATTCATAAAATAAGTACAAACTTTCGGCAATCAGATTTCACTCTTTAGTGAAACAAACATATGTAATCTGCGTTTATAGATTATCAAATGTCTCTTTAAAAACTTGAGACAAAAATAAACTATTTTGATAGAAAAATAGGTCTGTAAATATTCACATTTTATTCACAACACACACCAAAACGTTCATTTATCCTAGGAAGCATCACAATTTAACATTTAACCGCTCCATCATCACTCCGGTCTTCTCCCTTGCCTCCGTCACATCCAAACCACGAGCCAGCAAGACGGCCATACGGCGATGTCCATGAACTTCCGGTTTTCCAAAGAAACGCATCTGCGTATCGGGTTGTTCCAAGACCTTATCCAGATTCCCCAAAGACAACCGGTCACTGTCCCCTTCCACTACGACGGCACGGGAAGCTCCCGCTCCATGAAATGCGATATTAGGGATCGGCAAGCCAAGCACCGCACGGGCGTGCAAAGCGAATTGAGACAAATCTTGCGTAATCATCGTCACCATTCCGGTATCGTGCGGACGGGGGGAAACCTCGCTGAATATGACATCGTCTCCTTTAATGAATAATTCCACGCCGAAAATACCACGTCCGCCTAAAGCCTCGGTGATCTTACCGGCGATCTCACGGGCTTTCGCTTTAGCGGCAAGGCTCATGGCTTGCGGTTGCCAAGACTCCCGGTAATCACCATCCACCTGAACATGTCCTACGGGTTCCAAGTAAGACGTTCCTCCGATATGCCGAACCGTCAGCTGGGTAATCTCATAGTCGAAATCCACGAAACCTTCCACGATCACCTTACCCGCTCCAGCACGTCCGCCTTCTTGGGCGTACTGCCAAGCACGATCGATATCCTTTTCCTCACGAACCACGCTCTGTCCGTGTCCGCTCGAGCTCATGATCGGCTTCACCACGCAAGGCATACCGATTACCTTCACCGCTTCCTTAAATTCCTCCTCGGTCTCGGCGAAACGATACGGCGAGGTAGGCAAGCCCAGCTCCTCGGCCGCCAAGCGGCGGATTCCCTCACGGTTCATCGTCAGCCAAGTGGCACGGGCGGTAGGAATCACATGGTATCCCTCTTCCTCCAGCTCCATCAAGGTACGGGTAGCGATCGCCTCCACCTCCGGCACGATATAATCCGGTTTCTCTTTCTCGATGATCTCCCGCAAGGCATCGCCATCCAGCATGGAAACCACATAGGAACGATGCGCCACTTGCATGGCCGGAGCGTCCGGATACTTATCCAAGGCGATTACCTCCACGCCATAACGCTGCAACTCTATTACAAACTCTTTCCCCAATTCGCCCGAGCCACAAAGCACGACTTTAGTTGCCGTAGCCGATTTGGGCGTACCAATTGTTACCATAAATCTTTCTGCTATTTGAATTTCGCCGCAAAGGTAAGGGTTTAGATAAAGATAGCCTAGGGCTTTTTTCTTTATCTATTAAGTGGAAGAAGCAGAGAGATTCATTATCTATCAGTTGTTGGACGATCATGCACCAACTGTTGGATGATCGTCTACCAATTGGTGCATGATCGTCCAACGGATGGTAGAAGATGTATACATATAGTACCGGCACGTAAAGTTACCGCACGTACAAGTTAATAGATATAGATGGTAGAGCTAAACCTTTTCGATCAAAACCTTTTGTTAATATTACATAATTATAAGTACCTTGCGATACAAGGTATCTTAGTAAAGCATATATTTGTGACCAAATGATAAAAGTGTTCACCAACAGTGTAACTTATTTAGCAAACTGTACGTCTAATATATTAAAGTAACTACATAATATGATGATTCAACTGAGAGGAATAAACAAAACGTACTTTAATGGAGCCCCCCTGCACGTTTTGAAAGGTATCGACCTAGATATAGAGAAGGGAGAGATGGTATCCATCATGGGAGCCTCCGGTTCCGGTAAGTCAACCTTATTGAATATCTTAGGGATATTAGATACGTACGACACGGGCACCTATCAATTAAACGGGCAGTTGATTCAGAATCTCAGCGAAAGTCGTGCCGCCGAGCTCCGGAACCGAATGATCGGCTTCATTTTTCAATCTTTTAACTTAATCTCATTCAAGAACGCCATGGAGAACGTCGCCCTCCCACTCTATTATCAAGGGGTCAGCCGGAAAAAGAGGAATGCCATGGCACTGGAATACTTGGACATGGTGGGATTGAAAGATTGGGCGGAGCATATGCCGAATGAGATGTCCGGTGGACAGAAGCAACGGGTAGCGATCGCCCGGGCCTTGATCGCGAAACCCCAAGTCATATTGGCCGACGAGCCGACCGGAGCGTTGGATAGCAAAACGACCGTGGAGGTAATGGAACTACTACGCAAGGTAAACCTAGAAGGGATGACCATGGTGATCGTTACTCACGAACCCTCCGTAGCGGAGGCTACAGACCGGATTATCCGGGTAAAGGACGGATTGATTGAATACACCGTAAACGAAGAATCGCATGTTTGATTTTGACAATTTTAGGGAAATATGGAGCACGATAAAGAAAAACAAGCTCCGTACCTTCTTGACCGGTTTCGCTGTATCATGGGGGATCTTTATGCTGATTACCCTGTTGGGAGCGGGAAATGGGTTGAGAAACGGCATCATATTCAACTTCCGGAGGTTTTCCGCCAATACCGTGGAGGTTTGGGGGCGCTATACCACCATGCCTTATAAAGGTAACCCCACGAACCGCAGGATCGAGTTCAAGGAAGCGGATCTCAGCGGCATCAAGATGGCATTCCCGGAAATAGAATACTGCTCGGCTACCATTTCGCAAACAGATACCATCTCGTATGGGGAAGAATACATCGTGGGCGACCTGCGGGGCGTATCCGAGGATTACAATTCCATTATATATATTAATGTAGCGAGCCAGAACGGGCGCTTCATCAATAAGATGGATATGAACGCTACACGCAAGGTAATCATACTAAGCCCCCGTATGGCGGAAGTGCTATTCCGTAACGAGGACCCGCTGGGTAAATACGTGAAATGCGGCAATATGATGTATCAAGTTGTCGGTATCTATGATGATGACGACAAGAGTAACAACGCGCCCGCATATATACCGTTTACCGTAGCGCAACAACTTTATAATAAAGGCTTCGGGGTCGGCTCCATTTACTTTACGGTAAACGGGGTCTCCACCGAAGAAGAGTGCAAGGATTTCGAGAACAGGTTCCGGTCGTATATGGCCCGTAAGCACATATTCGACCCGACAGACAAGAACGCAATCGGTATGTGGATGACCGGCAATGAGATCCGTATGTTCAATACGATGACAGACGGTATCTTGCTCTTCATCTGGATCGTAGGTATCGGCACCTTGATGGCTGGTATCGTGGGGGTTAGCAACATCATGTTGATCACCGTACGCGAACGGACCCGGGAGTTCGGCATCCGGAAGGCGATCGGGGCGAAACCGGCCTCGATATTGAAGCTTGTCATCGTAGAGTCCATCATGATCACCGCCATATTCGGTTACATCGGGATGCTGATGGGAATCGGGTTGACGGAGCTAATCGACTATGGCATGACGATGAGCGGGATGAACAACGCTTCATCCGGAGGAAATCCCGGCGAGGATCTTACCTTATTCCGGCACCCGACCGTCAGCCTAGGGATATCGCTGGCCGCTACCGGGGTGCTGGTCGTAGCCGGGGTGCTGGCGGGCTATTTCCCCGCTCGCAAAGCCGTGAATGTATCCGCTATTGAAGCCATGAGAACAGAATAAACCGAAAAGATATGTTTGACATAGACAGATGGACAGAAATATGGGTAACCATCACCCGCAACAAGACACGTAGCTTGATGACTTGCTTCGGCGTGTTCTGGGGAATCCTTATGCTGGTATTGTTGCTGGGTACCGGATCGGGATTCAAGAACGCCATGTTCAAGAGCGTCAACGGATTCGCGACGAATTCGCTATTCTTCTACGCCGATCGCACCAGCGAACCCTACCAAGGATTCAACAAGGGGCGAAACTGGAACATGAGGAACCGGGACATAGACGCCATCATACGAGACGTACCTAGCGTACAGGATATCTCCCCCATCCTTTGGGGCAGCCGCTCGGAAAAGAATATCGTTTACGGGATAATGACCGGAACGTTCAACGTGAAAGGCATATATCCGGCTTACTTCAATATCGATACGCAAGACCTATACTATGGCCGTTTATTGAATGAGATCGATATGCGGGAAAAGCGCAAGGTTTGCTTGATCGGCACGAAGATAAATGAGGTATTATTCCACAACGAGGACCCTTGCGGCAAATATATCCGGGTGAACGGGCTTTACTACCAAGTAGTAGGAGTGGTCAACCAAAGGGCATCGGGCCTGAATCTGGGCGGCCGGGGAGAAGAAACCGTCTTCATTCCGTTCAATACCATGCAGCAGACCTTGAACCAAGGCGATATCCTGCATTTCCTCGCACTGAGCGTGAAACCGGGATATCCGATTGAGACGACGATCGAGCAGGTCAAGAATATCATGAAGACGCAAAATCAGATCGCACCGACCGATCCTCAGGCGATAGGCGTAGTCAATATCGCCGCACAATTCAAGACATTCAATCTACTGTTTACAGGTATCGACATCTTGGTCTGGCTGGTCGGTATGGGTACCTTGCTATCGGGTATTATTGGTATCAGCAATATCATGATGGTAACGGTAAAAGAGCGCACGAGGGAGATAGGCGTACGAAGGGCTTTGGGAGCCAAGCCATTCGACATCATCTCGCAAGTCATGAGCGAGAGCTTGGTGCTGACTGCCTTGGCGGGCTTACTGGGATTAAGCGCCGGAGTTTTCTTCCTAGATTTGCTGGATAAGATATTGTCCGCCAATCCGACGAACGATCCGACCTTGCTGAATCCCGGCGTAAACATCCAAACAGCGGTAGCTGCCACTGTCGTACTGCTGATAAGCGGTTTTATGGCTGGCCTGATTCCCGCATGGAGAGCCATGCAGATCAAAGCGATAGATGCCATCCGAGATGAATAATAACGAATCGATAATTAAAATAAAACTATATAATCATGAAGAATCGCATCGTAAAGAAAATCCTACGTATTATCTTATTAACGATCGTAGGTGCGGCGGTAATAGGCACATTCTATTTCTTATGGAAGAAGGCGCAACCGGTAATAACCGTTTATGAGGTCGTAACCCCCAAAAGGGATACGGTAGAGACCAAGACGGTGGCCACCGGAAGCGTGGAACCTCGCTACGAGGTAGAGATCAAGCCGCAGATATCCGGTATCATCTCCGAGCTAAGGAAAGAAGCGGGACAGATGGTACAGGCAGGGGAGATTATCGCCACGATCAAGGTCATACCGGAGATGGTACAGCTAAATAGCGCCGAATCTCGCGTAAACATAGCGGATATATCTCTTAAACAGGTGGAGGAAACCTATAAGAGAGATGAACTGCTGTTCAAGCAAGGTGTTATCGCCCAAGAGGATTTCGATCTCTCGAAGGCCAACTACTTAAAGGCGGTCGAGGAGAAAGAGAACGCGCAAAGCGCGCTGGAAATTATTCGCGACGGTATCGCCAAGAACTCCAATGTAGCCAGTACCACGCAGATCCGTAGTACCATCACCGGTATGATACTGGATATCCCGGTGAAAGTAGGTAACTCCGTTATCCAAGCGAACAACTTCAACGACGGTACGACAATCGCCACGGTCGCCAACATGAATGACATGATCTTCAAGGGAAACGTAGACGAGACCGAGATCGGGCGCATTCACGAGGGAATGCCTATCAAGCTTACGATCGGAGCCATGGAAAGCCGTTCGTTCGAGGCTTTGCTGGAATATGTATCACCCAAAGGCGTAGAGAAAAACGGAGCTATTCAATTTGAGATCAAGGCGGCCGTAACGATCCCCGAAGACGCTTTCATCCGTGCGGGATATAGCGCCAACGCCGAGATCGTGCTAAAACGTGCGGAAGACGTGCTTACGATCCCGGAAAGTACGGTTGAGTTCCAAGGGGATTCCGCATTCGTTCAGTTAGTTAAACAAGAGCAACCGGAGCAAGTCTTCGAGAAGCATCCGGTAAAGGTAGGTCTGTCCGACGGTATCAAGATCGAGGTTCAAGAAGGACTGGCCGCGACCGATAAAGTCCGGGGCGCAGCTATTGACCCGAATAAGAAATAAAAGAAAGATTGTATGATGAGAAGAAACTTATATATACTGGCAATCGCTTCCCTCCTGTCCGGAAACTATGTTTTCGCTCAGGATGCGGTGAAGCAATGGAGTCTGGAGGAGTGCATCCAATATGCCATCGAGCATAATATCGACTTAAAGCAAAAGGAGCAGGAACAGGAAAGCCGAAAGGTAGACTTACATACCAGCAAATACAGTTGGCTCCCGGCCCTAAACGGCAGTCTTGGACAGAGCTTCCAGTTCGGACGCTCCACGTCTAAATCCGGGGTGATCGTGGACCAGAACGCCGCCAATTCCACATTGGGGATCAATCTGGACATGCCTTTATTTGACGGGTTAAAAATACCGAACGATATCGCCGCCCGCAAACTTGATCTAAAAGCGTCTATCGAGAACTTGAATAAGGCGAGAGAAGACCTATCCATCAATATAGCTTCCTACTACCTGCAAGTACTTTATAATAAAGAGCTACTGAAAATAGCGCGACTACAAGTGGAACTAGACAAAGAGCAGGTGAATAAAACGGAGGCCATGGTGAACGCCGGAAAGGTGCCTCTTTCCCAACTGTATGATATCAAGGCCCAATTAGCGAAAGATGAGGTCACGCTCACCGAGTCGCAAAACAATGTGAACCTCGCTTTACTGGATCTTGCGCAAAGTCTGGAACTAGAGCGAAGCGACCGGAGTTTCGATATACAGACTCCTGTAATTGAAGATGCGGTGGCTGATAATATGAGCAGTATCCTACCTCCGGAAAACATTTACGATCATGCGGTTACGTTCAAGCCTCAGATCAAGGAACAACAGTATTTGCTAGAGAGCCAAAAGAAAATGTTGCGTGTCGCGCAAGCGGGCTATTACCCCAAGTTAAATTTCGGGGCTAGTTACAGCAATGGATATTATCATTCTACTTCCGGAGGTGAATTTGCCGATACTCGTTCCTTTAGCGAGCAGTTTAAGCAGAATGGGCAAAAGATCGTCGGATTCTCATTGAGCATTCCACTTTTCAACCGCTTCCAAGTACGCAATAGCGTTCGTACCGCAAGGATCAACATTATCAACAGGGAATTGCTGATGGAAAATACAAAGAAAACATTATACAAGGAAATCCAGCAAGCGTACTACAACGCAACGGCTTCCCAAGAGAAATATACGGCTTCCGACAAATCCGTCACGGCGAGCAAGGAAGCGTTCAATTATGCCCAAGAGCGTTACAACGCAGGTAAAAGCACTGTTTTTGAATTTAATGAGGCTAAAACAAAATACGCGCAAAGTCTAGCGGAACAGGCACAGGCCAAATATGATTTTATCTTCCGTACGAAGATTCTAGATTTCTATAATGGCAACCCTATCCGTTTATAAACGTTAATTAACATAGCACTTTTTTTTATTATACACACAAAGTTTAAGGGAAGATGGTCTTTATGGACATCTTCCCTTTCAGCATTCATTAATGCATTTAGTCTGCACAGAACTACAGTTAAAATACTTATCAAAAAAATGTACATACCAAGACTCTAGAAATTCACAGCCGCAAATATACTAATTTTTATTATAAAAAAGCAAACTGTTATAAAACATTCTAAAACTAATATAATATTGATTGATATTGCCAAATTCAATTTAGTTGTACTGGGGATCTTGTTGCATTATGATAGCTGGCAGGAGGGTTTTTGGTCTTAGCTATCTATCTGTTAATTATGCTTTTAAACATAGTTCTGTGCAGACTATGGTCTCTCGAAAAAATAATGTGTGTCTAATTAACAAACAAATTCATTCTATGAAGCACAAATTAACGCTTGTACTACTCTCATTCTTTCTGGGAATACAGTGCATGGTCGCCCAACAAATGAAGGTGACGGGTGTAGTGATCAATGAAGACGACGGAGAACCTGTTATCGGCGCATCTGTCGTAGTAAAAGGAACCACTGTTGGTACCATCACGGATCTAGATGGTAAATTCGAGTTAGAAACTCAGAAGAATGCACGATTGATCATTTCTTATGTTGGTTTAAAAACACAAGAAACTACAGCACAACCTAACATGAAAATCACATTATCATCAGATGCTCAAGAGCTAGATGATGTGATAGTAGTCGCTTACGGTACAGCGAAGAAGTCCTCTTTCACAGGTTCCGCTTCTTCGGTAGGAGCTAAAGATCTAGACATCCGCCCTGTAAATAACGCTATACAAGCGTTGGAAGGAGCAGCACCAGGTCTTCAAGTGACATCATCCAATGGGCAACCAGGAGAATCTCCAAAGATCAGTATCCGCGGTTTCGGTACTGTAAATGCCTCTTCTGATCCGCTTTATGTGGTAGATGGTAGTATCTATAACGGATCGATCGCAGACATCAACCCTGCTGATATTGAAAATATGACAATCTTAAAGGATGCAGCCTCTACCTCTTTGTATGGTTCAAGTGCCGGTAATGGTGTTATCTTAATCACTACCAAGCAAGGAAAAACAGGTAAACCAACAATCTCCTTGAATATCAGCCAAGGTTTTAGCGGACGTTCAATCAAAGAATATGACCGGGTAGATGTATGGGATTATTATCCTTTGATGTGGGAACAAAAATATAACCAATATTTAACAGCAGGTAAAACAGCGGATTACGCCGGACCAAAGGCTGCGAAAGACGCTTACAGCTTGGTTAAATATAATCCGTTCAAGGGCGTGAACGGTAATGAGATCGTCGGTGCGGATGGTAAATTAAACCCTGCGGCTACCGAGTTATTATGGGGAGATGATATGGACTGGGAGGATGCCATGACTCGTACAGGTTACCGAGGAGAATATAATCTATCCTATAGCACAAGCACTGAGAAAAGTGATAGCTATGTATCCTTAGGTTACCTAAAAGATAACGGCTACATCATTAAGTCTGACTTCGAACGTTTCTCCGGACGTGCCAATGTAAATATGAAGCCTACAAAATGGTTAAAGACAGGGTTCAACCTAGCAGCGACTCGTTCTACCTCTTCCACAGCGAACACGGTAGATAACTCCAGCGGATATGTAAATCCATTCTACTTCACACGTAATATCGGTCCGGTTTATCCAATTCATGAGCATGATATGGAAACAGGTGCTTATATTTTAGATTCTCAAGGAAATAAAGTATATGATTATATGGGTACTCGCGGCTCTGGTGCTTCCTCTGGTCGACATATCGTTGCCGAGACTGAATTCAATGATAGAAAATTAACTCGTGACGCAATAAACGGCCGTACTTATGCGGAATTCTATTTGTTCGATGGTTTCAAGGCTACGATTAATGCCTCTTTGGAAAACATGAATGAGAAATTCACGAGTTATGACAATCAGCTGGTAGGTGATGGACAAGGATCCGGACGTCTTAGCAAACGTGATATAAGAAAATCTACTGTTACATTCAATCAATTGTTATCTTACGTGAAATCTTTTGGTGAGCATAATATTGATGTCTTATTGGGACATGAGAATTATTCTTATCAATATGAATATAGCTATGGCATGCGTCAAGGACAAGCGATTGAGGGCTTACTTGAATATGACAACTTTAAAACCGTAAACAACCTAAGTTCTTATACAGACAAATATCGCAAAGAAGGTTATTTCGTTCGTGCGAATTATAACTACGCAGACAAATATTATGCTTCGGTTTCCTATCGTAGAGACGGTTCCTCTCGCTTTGCAGAAAAAAACCGTTGGGGTAATTTCTGGTCAGCAGGTTTATCTTGGAGAATCGATCAAGAAGACTTTATGAAAGATTTTACATGGATCAATAGCTTAAAACTTCGCGGCTCTTTTGGGCAAACTGGTAACGACGCTATTTTGGATGAAGATAATGACCCAGACTTCTATCCATATTATACATTATATAAATTGGGATATGCCAATGGTAATGAATCGGGTGTATTATTCTACAAATTTGGTAACCCAGACTTGACATGGGAAACTCAGGTTAGCTCGGATGTTGCTATTGAGTTTGGCCTATTCGATAGATTGACAGGTAGTGTTGAGTATTTCAACAAACAATCCGATAAGTTGTTATTCGAAGTTCCAGCCCCTCTTACATCTGGAGTGGAGAACATCTGGAAAAATATTGGCAAGGTCGCAAACTCGGGTGTTGAAATTGATTTAAATGTCGTAGCGTTCAAGAACCAAGACTGGACTTGGAATATCGGGGCAAATGCTACATTTGTGAAAAATAAAATCAAGAGTTTACCTAGCGGGGAGATTATAGATGGCACAAAAAAGTTATCTGTAGGACACTCGATCTATGAGTTCTGGTTAAAAGAGTATAGAGGAGTAGATCCTCAAACGGGTTCCGCTTTATATACTTTCAACGATGCTGATAAAAGTATTAAGTGGAATGACAAGACTTGCTTCGAGAGAGATGGTGAAAGATTTACAACAGATCAGGCGTTAGCACAATATCACTACGCAGGAAGTGCTATTCCTAAAGTATATGGTGGTATCAATACGAATCTTCGATTCAAGAATTTCGAGTTTGGAGCGGTATTTACCTACCAACTAGGTGGAAAGACTTATAACTCTAGTTATTTGAGCTTGATGAGTGTCAACAGTTTCGGTCAAGCATTACATACGGACATCTTGAATCGTTGGCAAAAACCAGGTGACATTACCGATGTCCCTCGTTTAGACGCTGGTCAATCAACAAACTTCAACGCACAATCTGACCGTTGGTTATTCAGCTCTGATTGCTTCAATATAAAATCATTAAGCTTGGGCTATAACCTTCCGAAGTCTTTTGTAAGTAAGTTTACACTCCAAAACGCACGCTTATCATTTAGCGGTGAGAACATTTATTCCTTTACTGCATTAAAAGGAATGAACCCTCAACAGCAATTTAATGGTTTAAGCAATAATGCTTATTTACCATCTAGGACATTTACGTTCTCTTTAAATGTTACATTGTAATAATAATTTTAAGTATTCAGAATATATGAAACAATTTAAATATACAGCTATAGCAGCACTTATCGCAATGGCATCTTTGACTTCTTGCGGTAGTGACTATATGGATACAGCACCCACCAATAAAACTCCTCAAGATGAGGTATTAGCAACAATAGATAATCTATACTCCGCATTGAATGGAACGCATCGTGCCATGTATATCCAATATGGCCGCCAAAGCCAAGGTGGTGAGGCTTCCATGAACATCGAAAGAGATATGCTTGGAGAGGATTTGATAAACCCATCTACAGGAAATGGATGGTTTGTAGGGGAATCTCGCTGGATTGATCACCGGAATACGAAATCTTATTTCAGTAAATACCCTTTTACGTTCTATTATAAGTTGATATCCAATGCAAACCTAATCCTTGAATCCATCGATAATGCAACAGGAGAAGACGAGGTTTTGCGGGCAGGTATCAAAGGACAAGCATTATGCTACCGGGCATGGGCACATTTCCAACTTGTCCAATTATATGGAAAACGTTACGATGGAGATAAAACGAATAATCAATTAGGTGTTCCCTATAACGAAACATCGGGCATCAAGGATATTGCCCGGAATACGGTAGAGGAAGTATACGAGAAAGCAAACGCAGATATAGATCAAGCGATTGAATTACTAAAAGAGTATAAAGCTGAGAACGTAAATCATTTCTCTTTAGAGGTTGCCTATGGAGTCAAGGCCAGAATAGCATTGGTTCAACAGAATTGGAAAGTTGCCACGGAATATGCCACCCTTGCTATTCAGGCAGCACAAGCAAATGGACGCAAGCTGCAGTCGGGAGAAGAATTATTGAAAGGTTTCGTAGATCATAAGGAAAATAGTGAGTGGATGTGGGCCTCTATCATGTATGATGACCAAACAATCTATTTTTATTCATTCTTTGCGTTTATGTCATGGAATTTTAATTCGTCTCACATCCGTCAAAGTCCTAAATGTATTTTAGATCGTCTATACGCTAAAATATCACCAACAGATATTCGTAGAAAATGGTGGGATCCGACAGGTGAAGAGTCTGGTCCGAATGATAGTTTCGCAACCTATAAGTATCAAAACAGAAAGTTCACTGCAAAGTCATCCGATACCCCTGTTGGAGATGTAGTGTATATGCGACTTGCTGAGATGTATTTGATCAAAGCGGAAGCTGAGGCACGCTCAAAGAAGGAAGCCGAGGCTAAGCAAACTTTATTTGAATTTGCGACAACACGTGATCCAGAGTACAAGATTTCTACTAATACTGGCGATGCACTAGTGGAAGAAATCCTTACACAACGCCGTATAGAGTTATGGGGCGAAGGTTTCCGCTTTACAGATTTAAAACGTTTGAATATGGACTTAGATCGTAGAGATTCTAACCATGACGAGGCTGTTAGTCAAACCATGTATGTTCCTGCCGGCGATAAAAAGTGGGAGATAGTCATTTCTCAAACAGAAATGGATGCAAACCCATTAATGGAACAGAATGAATTATAACACGGTGTTCTAACGGGAAGAAATAACAATTTTTCCCGCAGATTACATTTAATCTATACAAAGGGCTAAGTTCTGACTCCTATGAACTTAGCCCTTTTGATTTAAAATAGTTCTATATTAATATTTTTGTGCTTTATGAAAAAAAACTATCTATTCTCCGCCTTACTATCCTTGGCTCTAGCCAGCCCGGGAATGGCACAAGAGACCAATTACCAAAGGCCTCCAGCCGTAATAGAAGAAGTGGCCTTGGCCAAGCTTTCTCCTATCATCCGAATTAGTGATAACAATCAGTGGGCACTCCAGTTAGAGCGTTCCCCGTACCGATCTATCGCCAAGCTTGCGCAACCGGAGCTTAAATTAGCGGGAATGCGTATCAGTCCCGAAACATTCAATACGAGCCGGCAAGCCGAATATACGAGTGCCAGTTTAATGAACATCGCTACTCAAGAAGAAATCAAGATAGAAGGAATTCCTGACAACGCGGTAATCACAGAAGCCTCATTCTCTCCTTCATCCAATAAGGTAGCTCTATTCGTGGAAGAAGCGGATGGCGTATACCTTTATATCTGTACCCCGGAACAGCCCGTAGCACAGAAAGTAAGTACCCGTAAAATCAACGCGACGAGTGGAGCGGAGATCTTATGGATTAGCGACAATGAGTTTATTACGCTTATGGTTCCGGGAAACAGGGGTAAGGCACCAGAGAAACCCACAGTCCCATCCGGTCCCATCATTCAAGAAAGTACTGGAAAGGTGATGCCCGCTCGTACCTATCAAGACTTGCTGAAAAATCCGTACGACGAGCAATTATTCGACTATTACTTCACCTCCCAATTGGTACGCATAAAAGAGGGCATTGTGTACGAGATCGGAAAACCGGCAATCTACGGTAGTACGCTTTCATTATCCCCGGATAAATCTTTGCTACTTATCGCGACAGTTCATCGCCCCTATTCATATCAAGTACCAATCTATAACTTTCCACAAAAGTTCGAGGTTATCGACTTACAAGGTGATTCCATTTATACGTTAGCGGATAATCCAACCGTCAATATTCCGATGGGATATGACACGACCTCGCCTTATCCCCGTCAATTCGGATGGAGATCGGATCAACCAGCTACCGTTTACTGGGCGGAAGCGCAAGATAAAGGAGATCCTAAGCAAAACAAGACCGATTTCATGGATATTATCTACCAAATAAGCTATCCGTTCAACAGCGAGAAACAGGAAGTCGCAAAGACAAAGAAACGTTTCCGCAACATCCTGTGGAATGACGATGCTTTCGCTTTATTGATCGAGACTTCCCGGGAGACTCGAAAAAACAGGACATTTACTTTTAAGCCTTGCTCTTCTGAGTCTCCGGTTCTATTATTCGATGTATCCACCGACGATAATTACAACAATCCGGGAAATCCACTTACGGTTAAAAATGCGTATGGTAAATATATCGTTTATACCAATAAAGCCCACAATGAGTTATTGATGCTTGCCCAAGGTGCCTCTCCTAAAGGGGATATGCCTTACCTTAGCCGTTACAATTTAAAAACAAAAAAGAACACGGAACTTTGGCGCTGCGAGGACGGATATTATGAGACCATCCTAAAGGTAGCGAATCCGGAAAAGCTGCAATTGATCACTTCACGGCAATCCATTACAGAACCGGCGAATCTCTGCTCTCGTGACTTGAAAAAGAAAAAATTCGCTCAATTGACTCATTTCGCCAATCCATATCCGGTCATGGCAAACGTTAGTAAACAAAAGATCAAGTATAAACGTGCGGATGGTTTGGATCTAACAGCGACCGTATACCTCCCTGCCGGATATGATAAAGCGAAGGACGGTCCATTACCTGTCTTAATGTGGGCCTATCCGAGAGAATATAAAAGCAAGGCCGAGGCTTCTCAGGTACGAGGTTCTCAATACATGTTTACGAATATCAACTATGGTTCTCCCGTCTATTGGGTTTTACGTGGATTCTGTATAATGGAAAATGTCGAGATGCCGATCGTTAGTACCAGCGAGGGAGCGGAGCCAAACGATGATTTCATTGAGCAATTGACAATGAACGCCGAGGCGGCCGTAAAAGTTATTTCCGAGATGGGTGTAGGTGATCCGGATCGTGTAGCCGTAGGAGGACATTCCTATGGAGCTTTCATGACAGCGAATCTATTAACACATACCAAACTGTTCAAAGCCGGCATCGCACGTAGCGGAGCTTACAACCGTACGCTTACCCCATTCGGCTTCCAAACAGAGACCCGTACGTATTGGGAAGTTCCGGAAATATATAATGCCATGTCGCCATTCATGTCTGCCGATAAACTACATGGAGCTTTATTAATCATACATGGCGAGATGGATAACAACTCCGGGACATTCCCGATCCAATCCGAACGTTTGTTCAGCGCCCTGAAAGGGCACGGAGCGACCGCACGCTACATCGTATTGCCTTACGAAAGTCATGGCTACGCCGCCAAAGAGAACATATTACATCTATTGTATGAATGTGACCTATGGCTGGATCGTTACGTCAAGAACGCAAAAAAGTAAGTAATACTGACTTTGTCAATGAAGTATATATCCTCTGACAGGAAAAGTATATTTCCTCTAACCAGTGAAGTATATCTTCTATGAGAAAGCCAGCCGGCAGCCACCAATTGCCCCAAAACTACGATGCCCATCGTAAGGTTATAAGAATGCCCATCGTAAACTCCTTACAATGGGCATTCTTAACTCTTTACGATGGGCATTCAAAGAAAGCCCTATCTGAGATTCGTTTATTTCAGCAGTGAGCAAGGACAAAGATGATCCTTCTCGATATCCTTGAAATAGTTATAAGTACCTACCTTAAGATCCGCGCAAGCCGCCTCATCGCAAACGATGATTCCTTTCGGGTGCAACTGCAAGGCGGTAATTGTCCACATTTGGTTCACGGCACCCTCAACAGCTTGTTGCAACGCACGAGCCTTGTTATGACCATTTACCATGATCAATACCTCCTTAGCGTCAAGAACTGTACCTACACCAACCGTTACTGAAGTCTTTGGAACTTTATTCACGTCATTATCAAAGAAACGGGAGTTAGCGATAATCGTATCCGTAGTTAACGTCTTGATACGAGTACGAGAACTCAAAGATGAACCCGGCTCATTGAACGCGATATGGCCATCAGGACCGATACCACCCAAGAACAGGTCTACGCCACCGACCGCTTTCATGCGAGCCTCATAAGACGCACACTCAGCCTCCAAATCCTCGGCGTTACCATTCAAGATATTTACGTTCTCCGGCTTGATATCGATATGACTGAAGAAATTATTCCACATGAAAGAATGATAGCTTTCCGGATGATCTTTCGGAAGACCGACATATTCATCCATATTGAAAGTGATCACGTTCTGGAACGATACAACTCCCTGCTTGTTCAATTCAATCAGGTTCTTGTACATACCCAGCGGAGAAGATCCGGTAGGCAAGCCCAGTACGAATGGTTTTTCAGAGGTTGGATTCGCTGCTTTAATCTTCGCTGCTACATAATTGGCAGCCCATTTTGAGAGTTGCTCGTAATTAGGTTCGATAATTAATCTCATAACGTTACTTTTTAATTGAAAGTTGAAAATTGAAAATTGAAAATTAAAGGATTTCCAATCTACGCTTCTCGCTTTTCTTGTTTATAAATTAGATCTATTGTTAATAACTTAGTCTTTATTTATCTCCGGAGTCTTTAGAATTATCAATTTTCAATTCTCCATTTTCAATTTCCCAGCCATTTCCTTGCCCAAAGCTAAACACTCCTCGTATTTAGTAGCGCTTAAACCTTGCTTCTGCTCAACCGGCGTACCGACAGTCTCCCACTTCATCTTCTCGCCAAAAGCCGCCAAACGTTTCACGGCGGCTCCAGCCCATGTGAAAGACCCGAAATAACCGAAAATACGATTTTTCACCTCACGCAACTCGATCTTACTCAACACAGCTTCCACCTCCGGGAACAATTGATTGCTATAAGTCGGGCTACCTACGATAACTCCTTTATATTTGAACACATCTTTCAAAATATAAGAAGAAGGGCTTTTGCTAACATTATGCATCACGATATTCTTAATGCCATTATCAGCCAAGGAAGCGGCGATCGCCTCAGCCATCTGCTCCGTGTTACCATACATGCTGCCATAAATAATAACCACGCCTTCCTCACCTTCGTAGCGGCTCATACGGTCATAGATATCGATCGCTTTCGACGCATATTCACGCCAAACAGGTCCATGGGTAGAGCAAATCGTCTGGATATCCAAGCCCGAAAGCTTCTGTAATGCCCTTTGTACTGGACTTCCATATTTTCCGACAATGTTGGAGTAATAGCGAATCATCTCTTCCCAATAATGCTCCACATTCATCTCCGTATCGATCACACCACCATCCAATGTGCCATACGTACCGAACGCATCTGCGGAGAATACGATTTTATCCGTAACGTCATAAGTAACCATCACTTCCGGCCAATGAACCATCGGAGCCATATAAAATACAAGCTCATGACGACCCGTATTCAAGGTATCACCCTCTTTCACCTCAAACAAGCCTTCCTTGATGCCATGATATCCTTCCAGCATTCCGAAAGTCTTATTGTTTCCGACAATCTGTACGTCCGGATATTGCTGACGCAACAAACGGATACTTCCCGCATGATCCGGCTCCATATGATTTACCACGAGATAATCCAAAGAACGTCCGTCCAAGGCATCCGCTACTTTTTTCAAGAAAATATCAGAGTAACAAACATCGACCGTATCGATCAATACGGTTTTCTCGTCTACGATCAAGTACGAGTTATAGGAAACGCCGTATGGCAACGGCCACATATTCTCGAAGAGGGCCTTTTGACGGTCATTAACTCCTACATAATAAACTTTATCCGCAATTTCTTTTAACTTGTACATCTTTTTTAATTGATAATTGATATTAAAAATTGAAAATTACGAAGCGTGTGCTCTCTAATTTTCAATTCTCAATTTTTAATTTTCCATTTCTTAGCGCTCTCCAGACAAACCAGCACCCTGCCAAAACAAACGGGATACTTAGCCATTGCCCCATATTCAACATCATTCCAGCCTCGAAAGCCTCTTGGTCATTTTTCACGAATTCGATGAAGAAACGAGACCCAAATACGCATATCATAAATACGCCGAAGATAAGTCCTTGCTTTTTCCAAGCCTCTTTCTTGAAATATAGCCACATACAGATAGCGAACGTTACCAGATAACAAGCGGCCTCATACAATTGCGTCGGGTGGCTCGGAGCGGTAAAAATAGGCTCCGCCCCCATTCTCCATGCATGTAAATTATCGATAAAACGAAATCCCCAAGGCAAATCAGTGGAATGACCGTAAATCTCATGATTCATCAGGTTTCCCAGACGAATCATAGCAGCTACCAATCCTGTCGGAACCACCAACTTATCGAAAGCCCATAACATACTTTTATGGCTTACTCGCTTAGAGTAGAAATAAATGGCGATAATTATACCTAACGTACCACCATGGCTAGCCAATCCTCCCTCCCAAATCTTGAAAATCTCAATCGGGTTGGCTAAATAATATTCCGGCGCATAAAACAAACAATGCCCCAAACGGGCACCAATCACCGTACCGAGCATCGTATAAATCAAAAGGGAATCGATCCATGCGGGCGGCAGTCCCTCTTTTTTCCACATCCGCTCTACAATCATATAGCCAATAGCGAAACCAATCGCGAAAGCCAATCCATACCAACGAATCTCCCGGGAACCGATGGTAAAGATAGCGGGATCGGCAGTCCATGTAATAAAATCAAGCATAATCTTAAACGAGTCTTCTAATTAAGTTCTCTCTCTCGCCGTACAGCATATCGATTATCGGCAATTCAATCATCGTATACGCGCCCGGTTGTTGCTTCAAGCTCGCACGAGCCACAGAAACCAAGATCTGAGCAGTCAAGGCTGGGTTATTGATCTTCATATCGAATTCGATCAACTGGTTCTGAGTCTTACCCGACACACCTTTACGAACCAAGTTCACGCCATGTCCCATATCCAACAGGTTATCAACACATTCAACCTGCATTACATGAGTCTCATCATGAGCGAAATAATCATCCGCCTTGATAGCGGCAGACACTTGCTTGAAATCGTATCCGTCTTCCACCTCGATATAAACCATACGACGGTGCACGCCAGTTCCCAAAGGAATCGTCATACTTAAAGCCGCCTTCACGCCTTCGATAGCCTTCACGGCAACCGTATGCCCCATACTCATTCCCGGACCGAAGTTCGTATAAGTAATACCTTTCGGCACCATCGCTTCTAACAAAGCACGTACCACAGAGTCGCTTCCCGGATCCCAACCGGCAGAAATTACAGCTACCGTATTATGAGCCTTCGCTACAGCGTCCAAAGAACGACGTAAATCCACGATACCTCCGTGGATATCGAAACTATCGACCGTATTGATGCCTAAAGCCAGAATCTCTTTCGCATGCTCTTCCACGCTGCGTGTAGGAGTAGCCAAAACCGCTACGTCAACCTTATCTAACTTGGTGATGCTATCAGTAACCGTGTATGCCTTCAACTCGTCCGGAATATCATTCGGATTACGACGAATAATACCTGCTACCTCAAAATCCGGGGCAGCTTCAAGGGCCTCTAACACATATTTCCCGATGTTGCCATAACCTACGATGGCGGCTCTAATTTTCTTCATACTCTAGTTTTTACTTTTCAACCAACCGCAAAGTTAGATATAATTTAGAGCTTTAACAATAAGGAATACAGTTTTTATATCATTTTCAGAATGATATAGATCCTCGCTCTTTCACGAATGAATCCGGATAGGTAGTAAGCTGCTCTACACCGGCTTTCGTACGGATCCAAGTATCAAAAGAGCGTGTGCCTTCATTTAGTTCGATCACCCTAGCACCATTCGTCAAATGATTGTATTCCGTGTTTCCCCCGGTAAAACGACCGTAAGCCAATAGAACATCATGCCAGCAAACCGCATAATCGTCATCATGATCATGGCCGACAAATACCCCCATCACGTCCCCGTTTTCTTTAATCGCCGTAAATAAACCGGAATTCAAGGCCGGAGCGCATGCCTTTTCTCTACGTATGCCATATAGCTGGGCGTTCTCATCGGAAGCCGCTTGATTAAACTCCGGTAACGCAATATGGAAGAAAGCCAAGGAAGGAACCGGCTCTCCCCCGTTATTCCGGGTAAACTCAGCGCTTTTCTTACAATACCAATCGATCTGGTCACGCTTAATATAATCGTATCCTTTTACTCCTTTGATAGTTGAATAGGTATTCGAGTCGATACAATACAAGACGAAAGCATCTTTCTTTCCGTCGGAGGAACGTACGGTCAAGGCGTAATTACCTACGCCTGAGATTTCGGGAACCTCATCCGCCGTCAAGCTGTACGGCAGGCTTTCGGCTACTTTCAGCAACTCTTCTTTTGTCGCCCCCTGCTCATTATCATGATTTCCGAAAACAATGGAGAATGGTATTTTACGGTCGGAGACTGTCTTCAATACATTCCGCATATTTTCCAACGCAGGCTTGCTATAGATAATATCTCCCGTAAAAATCACCAAGTCCGGTTTCTCGTCATCCAACACTTGGTTCATACGCTCAAAAGCGATGTCCGAACGAGGGTCTTGCCATTTCACATGCAAGTCCGTAAACTGTACGATCTTAAACTTCTTATCCGGATTAAACTTCAACCCCGGTTTTTGGGCAAATCCCAAAGAACTCACGCCGGCGGCCAATAACAAGGCCCCGGCAAACATCCACTTTCTCACACTCATCAAATCTCGTGTTTTTTGTAATTAATAATTATCTATTCCTTTCCGAAACAAGCGTCGAACGCATGTGCGGAAGGTTGGAAATCCACTCTCTTCACCAATTCGCAAGATTCCTGTGCCCCATGTTCCCGGTCCATAGCGCTATCTTCCCATTCCACGGAAAGCGGACCTTGATAGCCAATTGAATTCAAAGCACGGATAATCTCCTCAAAATTAATCTTTCCTCGTCCTAAGCTACGGAAATTCCAATATCGACGGGGATCGCCGAAAGTAACATGACCGCCGAATATACCCACCTGCTTGGGGGTATCACTCCAATATACGTCCTTCATATGCACATGGAAGATACGCTCCGGGAACTGATAGATGAAATCCACATAGTCCACCCCTTGATATCCTAGATGACTCGGATCATAGTTAAAACCGAAAGCAGGATGGTTATTTACCGCCTCCAATGCCCTGCGTGCGGAAAAAGTATCGAACGCGATCTCTGTAGGATGTACCTCCAACGCAAAACGTACACCCAGTTTCTGAAACTCATCCAAGATGGGCGTAAAGCGACGGGCGAAATCATCATACCCCTTTTGTATCATAGCGTCCGTTACCGGAGGGAAAGAATACAAATAATGCCAAATAGAACTACCCGTAAAACCTACAACCGTATCGACTCCCAACATCTTTGCCGCATGGGCGGTCCGGATCATCTCCTCGGTAGCCCGTTGGTGAACCCCTTCCGGATCGCCATCTCCCCAAATGTAATCCGGCAAGATTGCCTTATGACGCTCATCGATATTATCGCAAACAGCTTGTCCAACCAGATGGGTAGAGATCGCATAAAGCCGTAAGTCATATTTCTTTAACAGATCCTTGATTCCTTGATAATAAGCCGTATCCGTACGTCGAACATCCACATGATCGGGAAGTCCCAATTCCACACCGTCGTATCCGAATTCTTTCGCTTTTTGACAAACTGTTTCCAGTGATAAATCTCCCCACTGGAGGGTATATAATGTTACAGGACGTGCCATATATAGTATTATTTTTAGTCGATTATTTTTATCCATTTATTCTCTGTCGATCCGGTAGCTACAATCGTCTCGATAAACCGCATGCCACGGACACCGTCTTCGGCGGAAGGGAAATCCAAGGTTTCAGGAGCCGGTTCCTCACCAGCCAGAATCGATCGCAAAGCCAAGGCGAAATTCCGATACAAATTAGCGAATGCCTCTATATAGCCTTCCGGATGCCCGCCCGGCGTACGGGAATTATGAGCGGCGATACCCGACATATATCCATTGGAAGTACGGATGATCTCCGCCGGACGATCCGGCCAACGCATAATCATCGTATTCGGTTCTTCTTGACGCCATTCCAACCCACCTTTCTCTCCATACACACGAATATTCAAGCCATTCTCTACACCTACGGCGATCTGACTAGCGGTCAGCACCCCTTTCGTGCCTCCCTCATAACGGATCAATGCCGCCCCATCATCATCCAAAAGACGATCCGGCACGAAGGTATTCAATTCACCGCATAATTCCACGGCCTTCAGCCCTGTTATATATTCCGCCAGATTAAACGCATGAGTCCCGATATCCCCCATGCAACCGGCCTTACCCGACCGATTGGGATCCACCCGCCAAGCCGCTTGCTTATTAACATCAGCGCAGTCATTATATAGCCAGCCTTGAGGATATTCCACATAAATACGGCGTATCTTACCTAAATCGCCCCTGCGTACCCTTTCCCTAGCCTCCTTCACCATTGGGTAAGCGGTATAGGTATGAGTCAGCATAAACAATTTTCCGGTTTCCTTCACTTTGTCTCGTAATTGCTTCGCCTCATCCAAGGTATATGTCATCGGTTTATCCAGTACGACATGGAAACCATGTTCCAACGCCATCATGGCCGGACCGAAATGCACATGATTCGGGGTAACGATAGACACAAAATCCATCCGTTCGCCTTCAGGCAGGGCGGCCTCTTTCTCTATCATCTCCTGATAAGATGCGTAAATACGGTTATCCGGTAAAAATAAAGATTGTCCGGTAGCCAATGAATTCTCCGGGCGAGAACTGAAGCATCCACAGACCAACTCGATCTGTCCGTCTAAATTAGCGGCGATACGATGAACGGCCCCGATAAACGAGCCTTGTCCTCCACCGACCATTCCCATTCTGATTTTTCGTTTCATGGTATTATTCCGTTTTATTAAACTAAGGTAATTACATTGTTGATTCACAAAGCTATAAAAAATAACCCTGCATACGCCAATTTAACAGCTTAATATTTTTTAATTCACAAAATATATCGTTCCTTTGCGTCAAACATTTACCAAAAATATCAACTATGAAGAAAAATGAATTAGTGGCTATCGCCTGTCTGCTTTGTTTTTGTTGTTGTAATGGAACGGAAAAGGAAGTACCTAACCCCGACCTACAAGAGGAATTATCCCCCATACAGTTTACGATCGATTTACAAAAGGAAGTATTACCCTTCCCCGTAACCAAGAGTATTCCCGAGCTGAATATCCCTGAGCCTATTCCCCAAAATCCCGATGCCGAGGAAGATCCTTCTACACCGGATATCGACCCGGATAATTTATACAACCGGATCGATTATATCGTATACCAAAGCGAAAAACCGGACATTCTGGTAAAACATAAGCAATTCACGCCTCAAGATCCGGATTTCACGATCATTTATGATTCACTGCCCTCCGGCAACTATCATATTTGTTTCCTAGCCCACTCAGACAAGAATATCTCCGTGTCCGGACAAACCGCACTATTCAGTAAAGTATCAGATACGTTTCATCTTTTTCTCACCCAAGAAGTACAAGCGGGAGAAAGAATCATTAAAGATATCACCTTACAAAGAATCGTCGGCAAAATAGAGTTCATATCCGCCGATGCCGTACCTAAAGCCCTAAAAAGCTTCACGATAAATGTCTCCAATTATCAAAACAAGATTGACTTAACCACCGGGAATGGCATTTCTCAAAACACGCCTTATACACAAACCGACACTTTTAACGACTCTGATATCGGGAAAACAAATTTCTCCCATTCCTTCTTCACGTTTATCCCGGCTCCGGAATTCATGCTCAAAGCACACCTCTCGGCCAAAAATCAGATAAATGAAGTAACCCGGGAAAGAGAGGTTAATGACATCCTGCCTCTCAAAAATCACATTATTCGTTATACTGGGATTCTCTACACCCCGAAGGAATCAGACGATACCTTCACCCTTGATATATTAAACGGTGGCAAATGGGATAGCCCCATCGACAAAGATCTAAAAGATTAATACAAAACCGGTGTGCCAAATTTGACACACCGGCTACCTTTTTCCTAACCTTCACACTTATTTTGCGTCTTCTATCTTGAAGAGAGCGTTAAATCCCGTCAAACTAAAGGTCTCACGAACCACATTCCGCATACCGATCAAACGTAAAGACCCTTTCTTGGCAGTCGTCATTTTTTGTAATATTAAAAACAATCGGAGGCCCGCGCTACTCACATATTCCAAATCAGAACAATCGACACATACTTTTACTCCCGGATTCTCCCATACCGGCAAAACCTTTTCCTCGCATTCGCGAGCCGTATTCGTATCCAATCTTCCTTTGATCTTAATTACAGTCTCTTCACCTTTTTGGTCAATAACTACTTCCATATCTTTATATTTTATTCGGTTATTTTTTTCTTCATGATAAAGACATTCCGCTCATCTACTCTCTGATAAGAGACCTCATCCATAATCTTCTTGATCAAGAAAATACCCAACCCTCCGATTGGACGGTCTTCGGCAGATAAAGTAATATCAGGGTCTTTTCTTAAAGTCGGATCGAAAGCAATCCCATGATCTATCAAAGTCACGATCAATTCCCCACCTTCCCTGACCAACGAAATGTCTACGGCATCCTCAACATCTCCCTTATACGCATAAAAAATTATATTTGAGACAGCTTCTTCCATCACCAGATTCAGGCTCATCATGAAAGCGGTGCTTAATCCCAATTCTTCTCCAGCTTCCTCCAAGAACTGATTCATCATGGAAAGCTCATGAATATCGTTCTTAATGCGTAATGTTTTTTGCATATATCTGAAAATTTTGCGCTAAAGATATAAAAAAAAGAAATATCCTTTCCTTAAATTTGTATCTTTACCTCCGAATAGTATTTAAAGGTATAGAGTTATGGCTAAAAGATATTTAATAAACATATTCTTATTGATCGCCGTCTTATGCGGGTTCAGTAGTTGCGAGGAGGATCCGTATTATGATCCGTATGAGGAAGCAACATATGATTTGTGCCAAGCGGCATGGGCAGATGAATACACGACAAACGACGGACGGGAATGCTTGCAAATCCTAACATTTTATAGCGATCGTACAGGAAGGGATAATAGAACCTATTATTATCTTAACGGAGCGACACAAACCGAAGACATACCTTTTTACTGGGAATGGGATAATGGATATACGGATGCACTTTATATAGAGTACCCTGATCGAAACGGCATTTGGTTAGAGGATATCAGATATGGTTATAATACCATGAGATGTCTATATGACGGAGTCGATGTCACCTTTGACGCTTTCTATTAATCGTAAACTAAAATGATACTCACCTCTGTTGCGATCATATTAAGGGTATTATCCAATCCGCTTGGTAATGTTTTCCAAAAGCAATTAACCAATCGGTATAATCACCCTTTATTAATCAACTTCTTGACATTCCTACTATTGAGCGTATTCTGTATCATCCCGGCGATCCAAGTTCGCTGGCTTGAGCTGCCTTTCGAATTCTGGAAATATTGTATTCTAGCCGGAATCGTGGGAGCTACCGGAAATGGCTTCTTAGTAAAAGCTTTACAATGTGGGGATCTATCGGTACTGGGCCCCATCAATTCCTACAAATCCGTAGTAGGTATTATTGTCGGTATCTTCTTATTAGGGGAGATCCCAAACCTATGGGGTATTGCAGGAATGTCACTGATCGTATATGGGAGCTATTATGTTTTGGATACGATGGATGAGCATTTTTCCTTGGCTCTTTTAAAACGGAAAGAGATTCAATACCGGATATGGGCTATGGTCCTTACAGCTATCGAGGCGGTCTTTATCAAGAAAATCATCTTATATTCATCCACCACCATCTCGTTCATTGTTTGGTGTTGGTTTGGCGCGATTTTCTCTTTCGCTCTTTTATTCGCATTCAAGGTCCATCTTATCAAAGAATTCAAGCGAATCAAAATACGGGATCTTTTCTCCTACTTTTATTTGGTCCTTTGTATCGGCACCATGCAATACACCACCAATTACGTATTCGATCATATGGAGGTAGGTTATGCGTTAGCCTTGTTCCAACTTTCCACGATCGTAAGTATCTTCTTAGGATACCGTATATTCAAAGAGGAAAATATAACGAAGAAATTGATTGGCTCCATTATCATGGTAGCGGGATCGGTCATGATCATTTTATTAAAATAAATTGTCCTTAATTAGCCGCCCGATATTCATTTGGCGTCATCCCCACCCGTTTTTTAAATAACCTGCTAAAATATTGCGGATATTCAAAGCCAAGTTCATAGGCGATCTCGCTTATCGATTTATTTGTATCAAACAACTTCTCTTTAGCAGCTTCGACAAGTCGTAGCTGTATATGTTCCAAGGTACTTTTCCCCGTATCTTTTCGAAGTAAGTCACTAAGATAATTCACGGAAAAATTCATTTTATCGGCGCAATATTTGGCGGATGGAATCCCTAGGCGTTTTGGAAGTTCTGAATGAAAATACTCATCGAGTACCCGCTCAAAACGGGTCAAGATATCACTATTAACATGAGAACGTGTGATAAACTGACGTTCATAAAAACGTCTACAATAGCTTAAAAACAGTTCCAGATTTGACACGATGAGGTCTTTACTATGCTTATCCATCGCATGTCTTAATTCATTTTCTATATTACGAAAACATTCCAAAACAGTTCTTCGTTCCTGTTCAGACAGATGCAAAGCCTCATTCACCTCATACGAGAAAAAAGAATAATCCTTCAAATTACGTCCCAACTGAGTTCCTCTCAATAAATCGGGATGAAACATCAGCACCCAACCTTTAGCCGCCTCCGGTCTGCGGTTCTCCATGCTCATTATTTGCATGGGTGCCATAAATACAAGTGTTCCATCTTGGTAGTCATAATAATTACGTCCATACTTGATATCGCCGCATTTCACGTCTTTCAAAAAGATAGTATAGAAATTAAAGCAATGGCAACCTTCTATCTCCACACGTTTTGTCTTTGCCACATCTGCGATATTGACCAAAGGATGCAAGGTCTCGATTCCAAATGCTTTATTGAAATCATCTATCGAATTATATGTCTCTATCTTATCCATGCCCGATCATTTTTCTTTTAACAAAGATATCTATTTATTCAATATCAGCTTCTTTTTGAAACATAAATCGGGGAAAAGTATACGACAATCCGAGATTCGTTTATTTCTTCCTCATGAGCTTCCCATTAACTTCGCGACATAAGAACAACATAAATCAAATCACATGAACAAGATGATCAAGATTGTATTATCAATCATTCTTTCCATAAATGCAATGGCTATGTACTCACAGGAAAAAAGTATTAACATTGGCACAATCCTCTCTTTTAGTGGTATGGACGGCCAATCCGGTATCCCCAATCAAAACGCACTCAAGCTCTGCGTTGACGATTGGAATGAACGCAGTGGAGTCGCAGGAAAAGCAGTACACCTAAAAGTATATGATTGTGAAAGCAATCCGGAGAAAAGCGCTTTATTAGCACAGCAAATGCTCAAAGAATATGAGCCAAACATAGTTTACTTAGCCATGACAAGTGTCACGCTAAGTGCTCACCCCCTTTTTGAGAAAAACAAGGTAATCCAACTTATCGCAGCAGGAGGCGATGTCTTCTCAAACAAGCCAGAGTATGTACTTAGGGGATATTTCTCTGTATACGACCTCGCATCTTATTTCACGGAAAACCTAGAACGGAATTTTGGAAAAAAGAAATTCACGGTTATATACGAGAAGAACGGCTTTACTGATATGATTATCGATGAATTAAATAAAGCGTCTCAAAAATATCATGTAGACATGAAGATAATCCAGATATCAGGAGCTGAGTTAAACTTTGAGCAGGCAATAAGGGAAGCCAATATTGAATACGCTCACCATTTCCGAGAAAGCAAACACAAAGGAACTAATAAGAAGGTATAAAGAACGTTTTTTCGCGGAAATGGACGAACGATCGCTCGTTATGTATAACAGCCTCCACTTAGTGCTCGATTACATGAATACCCATAATACAACCGATCCTAAATCCATTATGAATGGAATAAATAACTTCCAAGGAGAGTCGATTATAAAAGGTTGTAAGATTATCGGGAATGAGATCTTGGTTGGTATCCAAATGAATATACACAAATAGAAGATACCCATACTCATCCGAAGAATAGGTATAAAAATCCGTAATTTGTATAATTATGAAATGTAATTTTCCGACTACTTTTGTAACATTGATAGAAAAGAGATGAAACATAAAAAAGTCATGATCACGATCCTAGTATTCATAATATTATTGGCAGGAAGTGTTTTCACCATCCTAAACCATCCCGCGTTCGGGCGTTTACCTCAAGGAGAGAGATTGGAGCGAATTAAGCGCTCGCCCAATTACCGGGATGGAAAATTCCATAATATCCACCTTACGCCGGCTACTACGATGAAAAAGGGAGGGGCACAAGCGTTTTGGGACTTCTTCTTTGGAAAACATCCCGATTTAAAACCCCATAAAAGTTTACCGACCGTAAAAACGGATCTACTCCATCTGGACCGGAATGAGGACCTTATTATTTGGTTTGGCCATTCATCTTACTTGGTCCAAAGCGGGGGCAAACGATTTCTGATCGATCCCGTATTAACCAATAAGTTTCCAGCCTCCTTGATGTTTCAGCCATTCAAAGGTACGGATCTCTACAAGCCGGAAGACATCCCCGATATCGATTTCTTGATAATTACCCACGAGCATTGGGATCATTTGGATTATTATACGGTTAAACAACTGAAAGACCGTACAGGAGCTGTAATCTGCGGGCTAGGCGTAGGGGAATATTTTGAATATTGGGGATTCCCTCCGAAACACATCGTGGAAATGGATTGGTATGATTGTTATCACATTGATAACGAATGCCAAATACACTGTCTGCCCGCCCGTCATTTCTCAAACCGATTATTAAAAAATGCCCAAACGCTATGGGCCTCATTTATGATAGACGGTAAGCAACAAATATACCTTTCGGGAGACGGGGGGTATGATACCCATTTCGCGGAGATCGGCAAAAGATTTCCACAAATAGATCTAGCCATCATGGAAAACGGACAATATAATGAAGATTGGCGTTATATACACCTAATGCCTAATGATCTTCCTCTCGCTATCAAAGATTTACGTCCTAAACAGGTACTCACCGTACATCATTCCAAATATGCCTTGAGCCAACATCCTTGGTACGAGCCATTAGAAAACATCCATAAAGCATCAAACCCGCAATCCTATAAACTTCTTACGCCCATGATTGGCGAGAAAATCAATCTCAATGACACCAATTGCGTTTCTAAAAAATGGTGGTAATAAAGTTAAACCAATAAATAAAGTATAAAATAATGAATAAACAAGTAGTAGTGATATCTTCATCACCACGCAAAGGAGGTAACTCCGATTCCTTATGCGATGAATTTATCAAAGGTGCGGAAAGTGCCGGACATTCCGTTGAAAAAGTTTCTCTCCGAAGCCAAAAGATAAATTATTGCACCGGCTGTGGTGTATGTTACAACACTAGGGTTTGTCCACAGAAAGATGATATGCCGGAAATCCTAGACAAGATGATTACGGCAGATGTAATCGTATTGGCTTCTCCTATCTATTTCTACACTATGTGTGGCCAAATGAAAACACTTATTGACCGCTGTTGCTCACGTTATACGGAGATGTCGAATAAAGAATTTTACTATATCCTTACAGCGGCAGACCCTGTACCCGAGGCCATTGACAGAGCCATTAACGAGTTCCAAGGTTTCTTAGAGTGCCTAGAAAACCCACAAGAAAAAGGGACTATATGTGGTGTAGGAATATGGAACAAAGGCGAAGTAAACGGAAAGCCTTATATGCAGGAGGCCTTTAATATGGGTAAGAATATCTGATTGGGATTTACTATAGAATAAGCTCACCCGCAATTTATTAGGGGTAGGGTTAAGTTCTTTCAGATAGTCACGTACAACTTAAGCATTTGTATCCGACAGGTGTTATCACTCTTCCCTAGTAAGACTGTTTCATTGACCAAGCAAGTTAACTTACTTGGTCATTTTTATTAACTTACTTGACCGATAAAGCCAGCTTACTCTCCGTATTACTTTCATTGCACAGAACAACATAATATTCTCTCTCTGGCAAGGCAAAGCGTTGTTACTTTTAGCTTATTGATTATGTACTGTTGGATCGTTATGGTTTCACTAATGCACGAAGATGTAGTCTCGCCGGGAATCGAACCCGGATCTAAAGTTTAGGAAACTTCTATTCTCCATTGTTTATCAACACTTTAGATAGGTCGGTATTCTCTTTTGGTATAATATCGCCATTTGAATGTTGCAAAGATAGTGTATTATATTGTATTCCTGCTTATTGCTAATCTTAATTATGCCTTATAGAGTTGTGTAATTATGAATATTGAGTTTGAACCTCTGCTTCATTGCTATTATTAGAAAAAACGAGATGCCTATTTGTATTTGTGACAAGTTTCGTATTTATGAGATTGGTTATGTCCCAGAAACTAAATATGCTTGTATATGTGAAACTCAAAATTTTATAGCTATGAAAGACTAGATAAGAAAAGATGCAAAGGTATATCTAATACCCGATTACATGGAAACGCATACTATTACCACTTATAGTTTAGCGAATGAAGCATTTCTCCGCACTTATTTTCCAGAGTGCGTGTATGGGCTTACCCCTAGTAAGAAGTTCAAAAAGAGAAAGCGTTAAATGTTATGTTTTAGAACTAAAAAAGCCAACTTATCCGTAATTGGGTAGGTTGGCTTTTTACTTAATTATTTTGCTCTTACATAAGTATCTAAAGTGTACCAGTTTTCATTTCCATCATCACCGACACATTCCAATACTAATTTTGTTTTATCTAAAGATTTTATCTTGGCAGTATCCCAGCAGTCCATTATATGAGGGGTAACGGTCAATGTTGTTCCTGATAGTGTAGGATAGTATGTAAAAGGGGCATTCTCCCATGAGCTTGAGCCATCTTGAAAATAATACTCTTTGAAAGTATATTTTCCATTTGAATTTTTAGTAATTTCTAATTTGGTTTCTTGCAAATCTGGATAACTTTCATCCCAAGTGTTTTTGTCGTTACTATTTTCAATGTAACCTTTTGAACTTTGCAATAGCCAAGTACCTTCAATACTGTAAGTTTCTCCTTGTTCTTCTTCATCATCACTGCAAGAAGCAAAATTCACACACATTACTATGGCTAATAAAGCCATTCCAATAAATCTAAATGTTTTCA